>Ga0315314_1001563_pt1 | contig 20494 bp, 17 predicted proteins | sample TDP9_MG_FD_203631 | JGI IMG/M metagenome (GOLD analysis project Ga0315314, IMG submission 203631) | Freshwater sediment microbial communities from Lake Towuti, South Sulawesi, Indonesia - TDP9 | ecosystem: Environmental > Aquatic > Freshwater > Lake > Sediment | place: Indonesia: South Sulawesi... | reverse complement strand
TTTTGCGCTGGAAACTGCTTCAATAACAGACAGAAGACTGCAATTTGTAAATTGTGACATTACATAACTCATTTTATTAAAAGGAGTTAAGTATTATTTACTCTGTAACGCTACTACAGTCTCCAAATAAATCAACTTTCTAAACATAATAGTCCTCCTATCTCAAACATTTGGTAATTGGTAATTGGTAACTGGTAATTGGTAACTGGTAAATTATTCAACCATTTAACCAATTGTAGGGTGGGCATCCGCCTCAGGCGGACTGCCCATGCAGATTATTTCAGCATGGGCAACATATAGTTGCCCATCCTACTCAAGATTCTGAATTCTTCCTGTCTCCTTCCTTCAGAAATCTAAATTGACCCCCGATTAAGTCGGGGGCTGCGGGCACAAGCTTCAATTTTCAATTTACTATTTTCTATTTACTATTTTCTATTTACAATTGGCGGGGGCACAGCCTTCCTCAAACCTATTTATACCAAATTAACCACCCATATTTCAAGCAAAATTCTTGCCGCGGGATGGTTGAACGATAGTCTTGTCCTGAGCGAAGTCGAAGGGATGCAAAACTTAACTTTTGCACTGAGCAAATACATCTATATTATGCGATATCTGCGGCTCTGACTGATTAGTTACCCTGCACTCCTGAGCCTGTCAGGAGCAGGCTTGATGCGGGGCGGGAACAAGCTTTGAAAGGGCAATAAATGAAAAAACTACAAAAAAGTCCTCGCAGGATCATCAAACGGCCTGCCCTTCTATAAAACTCATTTTCATGCGAAAAAAGAACAATTCACAAGTAAATTGTTAAATTCTTCGGCCCAGAATTCTGCCCTTGGCCGATGATTTTCCACGATTTTCCCTCTGCCAATCGACATTTTACGAAAAATAACGGCGATTCTGTAAAAACATTGACGTGCCAGAGGAAAAATACGTAGTCTCCACAATTCTTTGAACTGAAGAGAAGGTCCCATAATTACCACCTGGAGTGGGGTGAAAATACATACATAGGTCGTAAGGCAGGTTTACATTTTCGGGCAGTCCGGAGGTCCCCCCAAAGGAGGGAAAACCGAAAGCAATAGGAGAATGAGCCCTTGCCGCCCGGCTAGGAGAGAAATAAATGCCAAGGAAGGCAGATCCGCCACATCTTTTCCGCAGTCACCAGATAACAGGCAACGACTATAGTACCTTCGCTTTTTACGGCTGCTTCTACCACCGCGACTATGAGGCGGGTGGCACGCTGAATCGTTACGGTCTTTGCCTTCAAAGTTGGACTCTCTAAATCAAGGTGGACTACTTTGGCGAATGGAAAGGTCTCGGCGTATCTGACGGGGACGGAGTCTGCACTTTCTTTCTCTGGTAAATGGTAACTGATAAATAGTAACTGGTAATTGGTAACTGGTCGCCTTCGGCGATTGGTAAATGGTAACTGGTAAATGGTAATTACCAATTTCCAATCACCAATTACCATTTTTGGGTAGCCTTTTGAAATGGATTCACAGATCCGATCAGTCTCGGCAAGGCACGTAACGAGGGCGATGCCGCCCGCCGCCCCGCCTTGCGTCGGCAGACGCGGGGGCAGGCCACCAGACGAGCCTTGCCCGCCTCGGCGGGCGAGCCTTGACGGAGAGATTAGCAAAAACAGGAAATTATTTCTTGTGGCGCTGATGCTTATGGTGCTGACAGGGTGCAGGGCCACTCAGAGGCACGCTGTTCCTGCATCCGGTAAGCCCGGCGAGCTGCCCCACTTCGGAACCTGCACAACTGAGCAGTATTATATCCTGCAAGTTGGCGACATACTCGACATAAAGTTCTTTTACACGCCGGAGCTGAACGAAACACTCCCTATAAGACCGGACGGCAAGATCTCTCTTCAACTCATAGACGAAGTTCACGCGGCGGGTTTAACACCGGCTCAACTTGATGCGATTCTAACCAAAAAATATTTCGACAGGCTGGATAAGCCCGAACTGGCGGTAATTGTCAGAACCTTCACCGCCCACAAGATTTACGTGGGGGGCGAGGTCAGAACCCCAGGAACTATCAGTTTCTCTGGTGATTTGACCGCCCTGCAAGCAATAATGCAAGCGGGTGGATATAATGATTCAGCAGAATTGAGAAACGTAGTCGTCATTCGCGACCAAGGCACAATAACACCGCAATTCATTTCGCTGAATCTGGAGGAATTACTAACCAGAGGCGGCACACAGAATGACATTAGGCTCAAACCGCGCGACATTGTCTTTGTACCCAAGTCAGGAATTGCTCGGCTAAATCTATTTGTCCAGCAGTATATTGATCAGGTAATTCCCAGCGCCCTGAGTTTAGGTTTGGTTTATAACTTGAATCCGGAAGTGAAGGTAAAATAAATAGGGCCATGCCTAAGGACGAACACAAGCAGCCTTTTTCATTAAGGGATTTCTGCTGGGTCGTGTTCCAGCACAAGACGGCTATAGCAGTCACATTCTTTGCCGCAGTGCTGGCTGCAACAGTTTATTCATATTTATGGCCAGACACCTACGAGGCCAGAGCGGCGATTCTGGTGAAAGTAGGCAGGGAAAATGTATCAATTCCTGCAGTGCCGCCATCAGCTGAGCAGCAGGTTGTTGCCTCACTGGGACTGCGAAGAGAGGACATCCGCTCAGAAATTGAGCTTATGAATAATCAATTTCTCCTGGAGCAGGTGGTCAAAGAACTGGGTACAGATTACCTCTTTGGCAAACCAGAGAAGCCAAAGACCAGCCCGCCTTACGTCTGGCGGGCCAGATTTGAGAAAATCAAATATGAGCTACGACAAAGGCTCAATTCGACAAAGGAGATTGTTTTGGAAACCTTGGACAGGCTTGCCCTTAGAAAGAACTTGTCAGAATACCAGAAAGCCGTTTTAGCCTTGAGAAAGAGGCTGTCAATTGAGCAAATTCGAAACTCAGATGTGATTGAGATTAAATTTCGCTGGTCTGAGCCTTCCGTAGCTAAAAAAGTCGTGGAAACGCTTCTTGCTTTCTACATGGAGCATCATCTACAATCACATAAGACCTCAGGAAGTTACGATTTCTTCCATAGGCAGGCCGAGATACTGGAGGAACGGCTAAAAGACTCGGAGGAGAAGCTCAAACTTCTTGAGCAAAGCCATGGAATAGTTTCCTACGAGCAGCAAAGAGAGTCACTTTTGGAACAGATCGATAACTTCACCGCAATATTAAAACAAACAGAATCTGAAATCGCAGAGACAAGAATGAAAATAAACGGCCTATCCGAACAATTGTCATCTCTGGTGACGAAAATCACCACCGGTTTCGATGAGATCGCCACCAAGCTGCGGAGCGACTTATTGGGTCAGCAAAATATTCTGAAGGCTCTCGAAGCCAAGAAGCAAACCATGCAAAACCATATAAATTCGTACCAAACAGACCTGGATAAGCTCAGCAGCTACAACCTGGAGCTCAAGCGCCTTACCAGGCAGGTTTCGTTAGATGAGCAGAATTACAAGCTGTATCAGAGAAAATTGGAAGAGGCGAGGATATCCGATGTCTTGGACACCGAGAGGATTGTCAACGTCCGGGTGATTGATTTGCCTGCTGCTTCCTTCAAGCCGGTTAGCCCGGCAAAGTGCGTGCTGATAGCCGTCGCTGCGGTGACGAGCCTGTTGGTGGGAATAGTTCTTGCTTTTCTTTGTGAATACTTCGATCGGTCTGTCAAGACAGCACAGGACGTTGCCAAACACCTCGGCATCCCTTTGATAGCGTCAATCAAGCGACGCAGGCGAGCACACTTGGAAGAATATGAGCAAATAAGAAGCCTTATCACATCTTCCCCCCTGCTTTCTTGCCCGCCACCCCGACTCGCGTCGGGAGACGCGGGGGCAGGCGAAAGCAAGAAGGGTGGGGAAATAAAAGTGGTTATGGTATCGGGCCCCTCGGGCCGGGAGGGGGTCTCCACTATCGCCAGCAATCTTGCTGCAGTCCTTGCCAGAACTGCCGGCGCGAAGGTCGTTTTGGTAGATGCCAATATCAGAACAGCGACTCGTCGCTTGTCGCTCGTTCCGCCACAGGCGGATCGCTCAGGTCAACAGTCACGGGCATCGCCGGGCCTTTATGAGCTTATATTAGATGGCGTTGATATTAACGAAGCTATTAAAGAAACCACAGTTAAAAATCTGTATTTAATTGCAGCAGGTACGAAGGACTCCCGCCAAGTGGGGTCCAATGATAATGATCCGGTCAGGGTGTTTGAATCGCCAAATCTTGCGCCTACCTTAGGTAAGCTAAAAAAGAAATTCGACTATGTGGTCCTGGATACTCCGGCAATAAATAAATACTCCGACGCGACTATTCTGAGTAGATATGTGGACGCAGTAATACTTGTGATTGATTTTGGACGCACGCGTCGAGAGGTTGCACAAATAGCACAAGGTAAGTTAGTGCAGAATAACGCAAAGGTTTTTGCAGCGGTCTTAAACAGAAGAAAATACTTCATCCCCAATTTTATTTATAAGAGACTTTAGTTCGATTAAACAATGGGCCTGGTAACGTCAAAGAAACTTGTCTATTTTAGTGTGGGGCTTTTAAGCTTTCTTTCTGCAAGTGCTTCTGAGCCAAACCTGCCAAACGCCAATAACGGCACTATTCAGGTATTTGCAGCATTACTCAACGAAAAGGACCTGGCTGATGAAAATCTTGAATTTATATCAAAATGTTATGATTTAGTGCTCCTTGCATATCCATTCAAGGAGGTAGTAACAAAACTACGGTCAGCCAATACAGAATTGATTATCTTGCTTTTCAATAATCCATATTTTGCTTTTGGAGAAAGATTCTGGCAAGGAACTTCCCAAAACGATCTCGAAAAAATCGCCGGCGACTGGCTGCTCAGGGACGAATCGGGAGCGCTGATTTATTACGGTGGCCCTATATACGAAGGATTAGAGGTTGAACAAAGAGTTCCCCTTATGGATATCAGAAACACCGACTGGCAGAAATACTACGCGGCTCAAAGTCGCAAATACGTTGACGCCGCAGAAATGGACGGCCTTTTCATAGATACCCTAAGCGAAAGTATTCCTATTTTCGCCCTGGGGCCAGGTAACACATTTCCTATAGGCTACTCTGAGGCTGGCTGGAAAGATTCAACTTACCAGCTCCTACAGGAAATAGAGAATGCCTTTGCCGGCACAGATGCCAAAATACTCTTTAATGGAATTAGTAGGCCGCCAGAATCCCTCGGCTTCGCTCGGGACAGGCCTCAAGAGGATAAACACAATTGGGGGATCCTTCAAAGGTGTGACGGCACCGGCATAGAGGCTTTCAGTATTTATTTGCCGATGGACAAAAATAACTCGACAAAACGATGGTTTTTTTTCGAAACGATACTTAAAGATGCTTACTGTGCAGCCGAGAACAAAAAGCTGGTGATTCTTGAAGTCTATGCAGACAACGATACACAGGCGACACATCTGTATGCGCTGTGCACTTTCCTTCTAATACAAAACGAGTGGACCTATTTTTACTATACATCAATGAATGAAGCCGGCAGCACTCGATGGAGGCCGGAATGGTCTTTGGATATGGGTTACCCGAAAGGCACGTATGGCCAAAGAAATGGAGTATATTTCAGAGAATTTGAAAAAGCCACGGTTTGGGCCAATCCTCAGTCACACAAGAAAGTCGTTGCTCTGCGCGGCACTTATATTGATCTGTCGGGAAAACAGGTTCAGGAACTGTCACTAAATCCGTTCTCGGGAACTATCTTGTTTGCATCCGGCCACTAGATTATTGACTAATGATAATTGATGATTGGAAAAGATAAATAATCAATAGAAAATAATCAATAATTATGCTGGACCTGGTAATCTCTATTGTTAATTACAGAAGCGGCCATTTCCTGCGCGGATGCCTCGAGTCGCTTACCAGCAGTATTGACCTTAATGGTTACTCAATATACGTCGTGGATAATAACTCGGGGGATAATTCCTGTGAATTTATCAAATCCCGCTTCCCATCTGTCAACATAATATACAATAGCACAAATGTAGGGTTTGGCTGTGCTCACAACCAGGTCATAAAGTGCACAAATTCAAAATACATTCTAATTCTTAATCCAGACATACGTGTGCCACACGATAGTGTCGCAAGGATGCTAAGTTTCATGGAAGAACATCCGAATGCCGGTGCAGTCGGCTGTAGACTACTAAACCCTGATTTGTCACTACAGTACTCATGTAGAAGATTTCCAAATTGTTTCACTATCCTGCTGCGAGGCATAGGGATAGATTCATGGTATCCTGATGCCCGAGTGCTCAAGAGCTATTTCCTTCTGGACTTTGACCACAAAACACCAACAGACGTAGACTGGGTGACGGGAGCATGTATGCTCCTGCGAAGACGAGCGATTGAGCAAAAAGGCCTATTTGACCAGAAGTACTTTCTATACTATGAAGACGTGGATTTATGCTACAGGATGTGGCCCGACTGGAAGGTCCTCTACTATCCTTACGTACATATGGTCCATCACCATCTGCGGCAAAGCCACAAGCTGAAAAACGCAAAACAGCTTTTAACCCACATCCGGAGCGTATCAAGATTCTTTAGCAAATATGGACTGTTCCCACACAGACGGCGATGAAAATCTGGGAAGTCACTAACGAACAGAACCTGCTGAACCTAAGATATGACTGGGACAGCCTGCTAAAAGAAAGCCCCAGCAGAAGCGTGTATCTGTCATTTGAGTGGATGTACACTTGGTGGCGGCATTTCGGAAGGGGTCAACTATTCATACTCGTGGCCGAGTCAAATGGAAAGCCTCGCTGTATAGCGCCATTTATGCGAACCTCGGAGCGATTTATGGGCATCCAATACACACGAATACGATTTATCGGCTCAGACGCCACCTGCACCACGAACAGGAACCTCTTCGATAAGCTGGCCTCTATCGATAAAAGATACGGATGGTCCGATCTTCTCGATTTTCTGTACAGGGCTGAAGATGTCGAAGGCTTAATAGGAACGTTAAATTACCTCAAACAGCAAAAAAGACGATGGGATGTCTTGGACCTGCGAGAGCTTCACAGCGGAACTTCGAGCATTAAGATTCTGAAAGATACCTTCAGCAACGGAGATTCCCTTTTTAATGAGGTAGCTGCCAAGGTAGCCATCGTGTCGCTTGAGTCTAACTTTGAAACCTACAGAAAGAGTCGAAATAAAAACTGGCGCAAGAACATATCACGTGCCTACAACCGGGTCAATAGACTGCCTCAGGTCGTCTTTGGTAAATATACCAGCCCATCGCAGGTTGCTGATATTATGCCGGCTGTAATTGAGCTGGAAAATAGAAGCTGGCAAGGTAGCTGTCGTATCGGCGCCTTTTCCCAGAACAGCGCCAGAGAATTTCACCGGGAACTCGCCAAGTCCCTTGCAGAAAGAGGAAGATTTGTACTATATACTCTGGAGTCGGCTGGCAGAATAGTCTGCTATCAATACGCGCTTAAGTACGATGGAAAGCTATGCTTACACAATATAGCTATGGATCCTGACTTTAAGCACTATTCGCCCGGTTTCTATCTGCAAATGAGGATCATAGAGGAAGCTTTTTCGCAAGGACTGAACTGTGTTGTGCTCGGAAGAGGACCAGAGGATTACAAAAGCAAACTCAAGAATGTCGAGGAGGATAGAATTTGGGTCACTGTGTTCGGCACGAGGGGTATTGCCGGAGTGCTTAAACACCTTGAATTTAAGGCGCGTCCGACGCTAAAAAACCTCGTGCGTAGCAATAGAACCCCCAACAGAATCTGACAAGGTATAACCATGGCATACAGAACATTTGGAAAGATCGTTGATTTTGCAGTGCAAAGCAATCATACACCAAAGAGGTTCGTCAACAAAATGCTCAGTGTTGTCTCCAAATCCCTTGGGCTTACGCGGTCGCTTGGGTTCCCATCCCATTTGATGATCGAGGTGAGCTCAGCCTGTCAGCTTAAGTGCCCATTATGTCCTCTGGGTAATGGGCGGCTTTCAAGACCCCGACAACTTATGAAAATGCAAACGTTTAAGAGGATCGTGGATGACATAGCTGACTATATTTATCACATCAACATCAATGGGATGGGAGAACCCTTATTGAACGAGAATATCTGTGAGATGATTCGTTTCGCAAAGGCGAACCATATATACGTTGATTTGTACACCAATCTACAAATCGAAAACCAGGATGTAATAGAAGGACTTGTGGAGGCCGGCTTGGATGCCATCCTCATCAGCTGCGACGGGGCAACAAAAGACATCTACGAGAAATACCGTATAAATGGTGACTTTGACAGACTCTTGAATAATATCAAAGTGCTTGTCGAAACAAAAAAGAGGGCCAAATCAATCAAGCCTGAGGTAAACATACAGTTTATTCTCTTTGAGCATAATGAAAACCAACTACCGCAGATGACCGAACTCGTCAAATCCTTGCAAGCCGACAACTTCATCATCAAGCGGCCTTTTCTTTTCTGGAGCGACCAGAAGGATGCCTCGGTGTTCTTGCCTAAGAATGAACAAGTTAACATGTACCGAAGAGGGAACCCGCATGAGGCAAAACTGCGATGGCAGGGTAAGACAAAATCCCAATGCGATCTGCTTTGGGGATCCTCTGTAATTCTGGCCGATGGAGCTGTTGTTCCATGCTGTTTTGACTATGATGGTAAGATGCAATTGGGAAATGTTAACCAAGATAGTTTCACAGCCATCTGGAACAACCCAAGTTATCGCAGTTTTCGAAGACAGGTCCAAAAAGACTGGCGAAAGATTCCTATCTGTAACAGCGACTTCGAAGCAGGCTGCCCGAACATGCACATTCACCATGACGACTGGCTGATTAGGGCAGATAGGATGCTCGATGCTGGATACTCGATACTGGGTTCCCGCAAGGCGGGGTCCCTCATCGAGAATCGAGCATCGAGAATCGAGAATCAAGTCGATTGATTGCTCCAAGTAGAACATTCGATCTAAGAATCGCGTTAGCTGCCCTTGTGGGATTATCTCTGGGGACACTTATTTTTCTGTTAGGAGCCAAGAGTATCTTTGTTCTGCTGGCTGGCCTGCTGGCTCTTCTGGTGCTTGCCAATCCGCGGCTGGGCTTGGCACTTACTATCATTGCCGCCATCAATTTTGGAAGCCTCGGCAGATTTGGTTCTACTGAAATGTTGGTCTTCCTGAGCATTTCAAAGCTATTGGGCTTGCTAACGCTTGGGGCCTGGATTTCATACACCCTGCGACTGAAAAAGAGGGTCATCTTCACAAAACAAATGCTCGCCGGAGCAATATTTATCGGCTGGTCTCTGGTTTCAGTTATCCGCCCGTGGTGGACTGGCCACAGGCAGGAAGCTTGCGCCGACTTCTTGAAGCTGCTGGCGGACTTCGTCCTTTATTTTCTCATCGCAAATCTTATTGAAACCCCACGACATCTGCGGCAATTTGTTCTGGTCATCATGCTGAGCGGCTTAATCGCCTCCATGATGGCGGCCGTTCAATGTATCTATCCATCCTTACAGATTACCGGTGAGACCGCCGTAATCGAGTTTGGCAAACACGAAGCGGCAATAGCTAATCCTGAGGAGCTCCGGTCCGGCCAGTTCACCAGGCCGACCGGCGGACTCGGACATCCCAACTGGCTATCGGTCTTCCTCGTTAGCATTCTGGCCTTCAATGTATATGTCGCCAAATCAGATGCTAAGATTTCTATCAAGCTGTTTGCACTTATTGCGCTGAGTCTTGAGCTGTTGGCATTAGTCCTAACGCATGACAGGATAGGCTTTATTGGAATGGTTACCGTCTTTCTACTGCTTTTGGCAAAAAAGGTGCTTGAAATCACACCACTTAGAATTGTAGCTTCCCTGCTTATCGTTGGGATATTTGTTATTGCGGTGCCTAAGACCTACCGGGAGAGAGTCCTGTCCATTGAGCATTATAAACAAAGCGCATCGATTTGGGCGAGATGGGAATTACAAACAGCAGGGTTTAATATTTTTCTCGATAACTGGTTGTTCGGCGTGGGACAGGGCAATTTCGGCCCCGTCTTTATGAAAACAAACACCGATGTAGCTGCGGATGCACACTGGTTGATTGAATCGGCCAAATCCAATTACCAGGACTACTGGATGGGCGCCCACAATATGTATTTGGAAGTTGCGGTTGAGACGGGAATAATTGGGTTGTTCACATTGCTATTGTTTCTTGCGACGGGCATACTGGACACACGTAGAACTGCAAACTTATTGTCGATTGCCGATTGTCGATTGTCGATTGAAAATTGTAAATCGCAAATCGCAAATGAGTTGGATTTGGCCCGGGTTCTTCAGACCTGTTTAATTGCTTTCTGTATAACTGCGGTATTTCTGCATGCGCAAGACCAAAAGATCTGGTGGATTGTTATGGGGCTTTCGGCAGCCGCGAAAAAAATAGCCGTAGAAGGCGTAGGGTGTGCCCCGCACACCAAATATGAAATGGTGGGCACGGCCCACCCTACAAATAGACTACAGATAGACAGACTATGAAACGCAACATCATGGTAATCAAAAGCAACTATGGCAGATTCGGAGGCGCTGAAACAGTTCTATCTTCGATCTTGAAAAGGCTCGATAGAAGACGCTTCCATCTTACATTCATAAAGCTAACCCATGACGGCAACTACAAGCTATCGGCTCTGCCAGATGGAGCTGCCCTCGGGATAGATGAAAGAGTGATTCGGTGGAAGAATTACTTCTCCATACTTGATGCAATCAGAAAAATTAGAGAATCTAGTAGGGTGTGCTCCGCACACCAAAAAAGAAGTGGTGGGCACAGCCCACCCTACGACATCGACGTTGTCTACACACATGACATGCGAGCCGATCTGATTGGTTATGCGATGTCCCTGCTTCCGCAGGGATGCGCCTGCCCCCGCGGACGCGGGGGGCTTGTGCGTATTCCGTGGGTGGCCCACATCCACGGCTGGTTAGGGCAGACGGCATGTGTCAAAACAAGATTCCATGAATGGGTCGACCGCAAGCTCATTGCCCGGGCTGCCGTAGTGCTGAGCAGCTCCGAACATCTGCGCCACACAATCCAAGCCAACTGTTCGTGCCGGGCTATTGAAGTAGTACCTAATTGCGTCGACCCGGACCGCCTCACGCTCTGTCAAACGCAGGTAAAGGCCATCCGCCAGTCTGTCTTAGGCGGAATGCCAAACAACGCAGGAATCATCATTGGAACTGTGGGACGACTTCACAGAGGCAAGGGGCATCAGATTTTGCTCCAGGCTCTTGCCCAGCTACGACATGACCATCCCATCTTCAAGTGTCTCATCGTGGGCGAAGGTCCTTACGAAAACAGCCTGAGACAACTTTCAAAACAACTTCATATCGAAGACTCTGTCGTGTTTGCCGGCTACCATGAAAATGTCAGCGGCTATGTGGGCGCAATGGACCTGTTCGTGATGTGCTCCTTTACAGAGAGCTTGCCGATGGCTCTGCTCGAGGCGATGCTGTTAGGTAAACCTGTTGTGGCAACCGACGTCGGGGATGTAAGATACGTGCTGGATTCTGGTAAAGCTGGAATTCTGATCAAACCTGGCCGGGTGGACGACGTCGTCAGGGCTGTCAAAATCCTGATACAACAACCAAAGCTGCGACAACAATTGGCCGAAGCAGGCAAAAAGCGGGTCTTGTCTGACTACTCTGTACAGCATGCAGTAAAAAAGATCGAAAGCATCTTGCTTTCGGTCTGCAACCCCGCAACAATTGCCCGCGTGTGCAAGGGCCAACCGAACAACTGCGCAGGACCCACATTATATGGCTCAATTGGTGCGGGGACGCCATAGGATTAATTTACTGTACGTCCATTCATCCTCGCAGCTATGGGGATCGGATAGATGTCTTTACCACATGCTCAAACTGATTGATAGGCACAGGTACCAGCCCTGCGTTATCCTGCCTCGCAAGGGTCCGTTGAGCGAGAGAATCGAAGCTCTGGGCATAGATATTGTTTATCCCCCGTGCATGAGCGTTCTATATCGTTTTCGCAACCCCGTGAACTGCTTTTTTTATTTCGTAAAGCTTTTTATTGAGATAATCTGGCTAACCATATTTTTCAAGAGGCGCCGCATAGCTCTGGTTCACGTCAATACAAGCTCGGTCATAGGGCCTCTGATAGCAGCGAGGTTATGCCGAGTGCCCGCCATCTGCCATCTAAGAGAAATACGTGTGTCCCCGAGGATTGTGGGGCGAGCTCTGGCAACCACTGTCAATTTGCTCGCCAGTCACGTCATTAGTATCTCCAAAGCCGTAGCGGATTTTGCAAACACAGGCTGGATCAAACCTCTCTCATTAGAAATAATTTACGATGGGCTGGATAGGACAGAAGACAGAAGACAGAAGGCAGAAGACAGAAATTCTGTCCTCTGTCCTCCGTCATCTGTTTTCTGCTTACCACCAGGCTGTAAAGTTGTTTCTGTCATTGGCCGAATTACCTTCTGGAAAGGAATACATGTTTTCATAGATGCAGCCAAAATAGTTTTAAGAAACCTCCCGGATACATATTTCCTCATAGTAGGTGCAAGCGACACAAAACAAGCAGCCAAATACCAAAAACGACTCGAGGACGATGTGCGTAAATCCGCAATAACTAACCGCATCTTCTTCACTGGATTTGTCGAGGATATTGCCGAGGTCCTGCATAGGACCGATGTTTTTGTGCTGCCATCGGTGTATCCGGAACCTTTTGGAATGATAGTAATAGAAGCCATGTTGGCAGGAGTGCCTGTAGTTGCCACTTCGCATGGCGGACCTGTCGAGCTTATTGAAGACGGCAAGGATGGATTCCTCGTCAAGCCTAACGACTACAAACAACTTGCAGACAAGATAGCCGTTCTAATTAAGTCACCGAGCCTGTGTAAACAGATGGGCAGGTGTGCGCAATTGCACGTCGCCAGAGATTTCCAAATGCGCAAAACCATGGATTCAATACACAGGACGTATAATAGAATGGTCGCGCATATCAGGACATCAGAAAATCAGGACATCAGGAAACCTGATACCCTGATAACCTGATACCCACTTCCTGATAACCTGATCACCTGATAACCTGATTTTGGTTAGTCTATGACCACAAAAACTTTGACAGCAACGGTTACCCCTGCTTCCGCAGAGGGAGCCTGCCCCCGCGCAAGCGCGGGGTTTCTGGACCTGCATATCTTGAAAGAACTCGCCCTGGTTAGTTTCGGCCAATTTCTGGGCGCCGGTTTTGGTTTGCTGGCGGTACTGTTGACCGCTCATATGTTAACTGTGGAGGAATTCGGCCTTTTCACCATATTCCTAACAACTGAGACAATCGCAGTGGAGCTTACCGGCAAGAGTCTTGACTGGGGCGTCGTCAGATTTTCCTGTTATTATTTGGAACAGTCTCGCTCGTATGCTCATATCCTTCTGGCGAAGGTCTTTGAATTTCGTCTTCTGGCATCGGTAACTGTTTGTCTATTAGGGCTGTTGCTCGCCGGTCCTATTTCACAGTACATTTTCGGTACTGCCAGTTACAGACTGCCGTTAGCGCTGGGTCTGGTTGGGGCTGTTGGGATGTCCATGTGGTGGTTCACACTTGCGATACTGCAGACTTACCAATTGTTTGTTCTTCATGGCCTTGTTAATCTGGTAAACGGTCTAATAAAAGTGACGGCCATAATAGTGCTCCTGTCTTTTGGCATACACAGTTGTACGATTGTACAAGTAGCTTACGTTGCTATAGCCTTTGCGACATTTGCAATAGCAATCATGCTAATACCAAAAGAGTTCCTATCCGCCGGTTGGCGGTGGCCATCTCTCGTCCATCTTCTATCGTCCATCTTCCATTCAGTCTCGGCAAGGCACGTAACGAGGGCGATGCCGCCACCAGACGAGCCGAGCCTTGACGGACGTCGGACGAAGGACGAGAGATCCCCGCTTTCGCGGGGCCAGGCTCGCCCCCGCGCAGGCGGGGGGACGAGGAACGTGGAGGCGGGCACATGCGAGATAGGCCTTATGTCTAAGTTCCTGCACTTCAGCAAATGGCCGGTCATTGCAAATCTATTTATGATGCTGCATATGCATCAGAGTTTCTTTCTTCTGTTGTACTTCGCTGGTCCAGCAGAGGTCGGCGTGTACTCAAGTGCGTGGCGTTTGGTCTTCGGACTCGATCTACTTTCCCTTTCTATGATGACCGTTTTTCTGCCCAAAGCCAGTCGGATAACAAACACTTCAGGATTCCTCTCGTACAGCGTGCAAACCCTAAAGATATCGTTGCCCATGTGTGCTTTGCTTGTCCCTTTACTTTTCGTCTCTGATAAGATTATGACGGCTCTGTACCCTGATAGGTATGCAGATGCGGCGCTGAGTCTACAAATACTTCTACTGGGCTCGTTGGTTGCTCTGCCAGCGCATCCGATAGCACTTGTGCTACTGGCTGCCAACAGGCCGAACATCGTTGCATACGTATCATTTACGATATTGGTTCTGTCGTTAGGTGGGAATCTGCTCCTTATTCCCGGGTATGGCGGTTTGGGAGCAGCCTGTGTCGCCGGTCTATCCAAGGCACTGTACGGTATTCTATTGCTGTTTTTTAGCCATATATTAATTAAAAAATCTGGAAGAATTATCGATCTGTAGATCCCGATCAGTCTCGGCAAGGCACGTAACGAGGGCGATGCCGCCACCAGACGAGCCGAGCCTTGACGGAAAATGGTCGGTGATGGCCATCCCCATCCCTAAGGGATGAGGCTGCCACCCCGGGGGCAGGCAAATTGCAAATCGACAAACGACAAGCAATAAGCTGCCAGTCACGTGAGGCTGAATTCTGGGACAGTAAAATCTCAGTAGATTTTGCCGATGTAGCAAGCTGCGATCTGATAGTTGAGCAAGGGTCATTTGTCGATGCTCACAGAGAAGAGCTATCCTACTTGGGCGTCGGCGAACTGTACAAAATATCTCTGGAGATTCTGGGAGAACTGTCAGGCAAGACCGTGCTTGATTGCGGCTGTGGCAGTGGCTTGACTTCGGTACTGCTGGCCAAATATGGGGCAATCGTTCATGCTATTGATATATCACCTGTAAGTCGTGAATTCACACAGGCCAGGGCCAAAGCTAACGGTGTAGCAGACAAGATAAAAAGCTACGTCATGGACCTGCAGAAACTTGACTTCGACGACAATACGTTTGATTATGTCATTGGCAGTTTTATCCTTCACCACGTCCATATATCAGCAGCGGCTACAGAAATCTATCGCGTCCTGGCAAAAGGCGGCAAGGCCGTCTTTATCGAAAACTCGGCGAACAACAAGCTGTTAATGCTTGCACGAAACACCTTGGCGGGCAAGTACGGTATCCCGAAATACGGCAGCCCAGATGAAAGCCCCTTATCTTGGCGCCAGATAAATACCCTTCGGCAGTGCTTCAATACAGTTATTGTTCATTACCCATCTTTTATTTTCTTCAGGCTGCTTGCGGGTTATATTTCGTTTTGCGGCAATCCATTCGCAATGAGATTACTATCGCAGCTCGATCGTTTCACCTTCAATTGCCTGCCCTTTCTGCGGAAGTACAGTTACTTTCAAATAATCGAGTTAAGGAAACAGTAGATTTTCGATTTCCGATTTCCGATTTGCAAATCGGCAATCGCAATTCGGCAATCGGAAATTTATGGGAAAGCGGGCTTGCCATGAAATCAGGATCTGCTACATTCACCCGATGTCTTGCTAAAGGAGTTAAGAAAGGTATATTCATCGTTAGCCGGCCCTTTCCTGTCAACAGAATTCCAGTTGTAGCATACCATTGCGTTGGGCAAGGTAATTCGGTGCTTGATGTTTCCCCGGAAACTTTCCGCAAGCAGTTGGCTTACCTAAAAAATAGCGGCTACAGAACCCTCTGCTTATCGGAGTATCTTCGGGCGAGCTGCGCAACCCCCGATCAAGTCGGGGGTAAACGCAACCGTTCTGGCAATCCCAGCCTGCCGGACGGGCAGGGGTTGTGGTTGCGTGACTCGTCTTTATATCAGGACTCTAAGCAGTTGCTAATAACCTTTGACGATGGATTCGGCGAACTATATACGTATGCTTTTCCAATTCTCAAGGAATTCTCATTTACGGCTGTCGTGTTTGTTCCAACGGATTACATTGGCCAACCGGCAAGCTGGATCCAGCGGGATATGGACGATATATCGGCTCGCCTTCTGCCCAACATCAGCCTGACCAATAGCGAAGTTGCCGGTCATATACGCCATCTCGAACGGCTAAGCAAGCGGCAGCTTCTATCATGGTCGCAAATCTGCGAGATGAACGAATACGGAATTGATTTTCAGTCTCATTCTTGCAGCCATCCGTTCTTTTCAAAGCTCGATCGACGGCAAGTCTTTCGAGAATTAAAAGACTCGAAAGCAACATTGGAGGCCAGACTACAGAATAAGGTACAATCCTTTGCGTATCCATACGGCGACTATAGCCATCTCTATCTAAGAACTGCGCTGCGCGAAACAGGATATACCCTGGCCTTCTGTGATAGCTGGTCACCATCAAGAGACAAAGTTGGTGATATGTACGAGGTTAATCGCATTCCCATAGGTAATGACACTGTTGGTCCGTATCTTGAGTTGTGTTTCTCAGTCGGCTTTCAATGGTACCGCTGCCTTGCCTCATTTGTCAAACGGTTCATATAAATGGAAACTGGTAATTGGTAATTGGAAACTGGAAACTGGTAATTATCAATTACCAATTATCAATGCAAGAAATGTTGATTGATACACGGTGCGCATACTGCAATGAGCAAAATGGACGTCTGGTTATGCGTGCCGGAGATCCATATCTAGACAGACCCGATACGTTCGATATGGTTGCTTGTGAAAACTGCGGCCTTGTCCGGACAAAGCAACTGCCGAGGGAACTATCACGCTGGTACGAGGAACACTATTCAAAGGCCCAGCGGATATTTCGACACAGCAAACGTGCCACCAAAGCGAGCTCTACCTATCAGCTCCTTGATAGGTTGGCAATAACAACGATGGTAAGGAAGTTCAACCTGAACCACCATCGGTTTATCACATCACAGATACCCGCGACCGGCAGAGTGCTGGAAGTAGGATGTGGTACTGGCGAGATATTGCGGCGATTGAAGGAAAAAGGTGCCAAGGTCACAGGATGCGAGCCCCACCCAGACTCGGCTGAGGTAGCAAGAAGCCACGGAATTCAGGTTATATGCGACAAAGCCGAGTCTCTCGAAAATCTTGGTGAGGTCTTCGACACGGTACTATTCTCCTTTGTCCTTGAGCACATACAAGACCCTCTGACAGCGCTCAAACTCGCACGTCAAATGCTCACCCATACAGGAAAACTGTTCGTGTTCACACATAACTTCAATTGCCTATCTCGCCATATTTTCGGGCAGAGCTGGTCGGGCTGGCATCTTCCCTATCATACGTATCTGTTCAGCAAGGATACGCTTCATCGGATGATAACTTCGGCAGGATTCTGTGTCGTGAGCATCCGGTCATATACGCGTCCAGACCTGCTGGTCGAATCATGTAGGCTTCTTTTGGCGCGTCTGCGCAGGAAAGATGCAGTCACGTTTGCCCGAAACGCCCATCTGGTCAGCATGCTTATGTTTTCTCTGGTGACAAAGCCATTTGGTCTGATGGGACTGGGAAACGCTCTCAAAGCAGTTGCAGTGCCCGTCCCTCGTGACTCGTCCCCCCGCCTGCGCGGGGGCGAGCCTGTCCCCGCCCCTGCTTTCGCAGGGGTAAACTTGTCCCCGTGAAAACAGGGAGCGGGGGTCCCTCGTCCCACGATGCAAGAGAGACGATGGAAGATGGACGATTTATGAAGGACTGCAATACAGCCTATCCTTCGATGATGGCAGATCTTGTGGTCGTTTTTGGTCCATGTACTACTCTGGCAAAGCACGTGCTATCTACCAGGTGGGCTGGGCAAAAGAACTTACTGCTGGTGGCAAGAGATAAACAAGAAGCAAGATGGCTCGGCTCAAGCTTTCCCGCCGCTGAGATCCTGGCCTGCTGGCTACCGCAGCGCGAGTGGAATTGGCCAGTCCGCCATAGGCGGAATGGCTGCATTACGGTTCTACTCTGCGCCTTTTCAGTTATACATCCGGTGACGCCAGATTGGTCCGCGCACTGCGAAGCTACAAGACGAGATATTGAAATCCTGGCCCGCCTTCTTGCGAAGTTTCGGGGACAAGTGATTAAGGTAGTGTTTATTTCATCAGTATTAGCCATTAGCCCTGCCACGTGTGGGCATATTAGCCCCGGCCACTGGCCGGGGTACCCCCGCCGAAAGGTGGGGGCTAATCAATTGCCGCAGCGGACTTACTACGTGGGCTTCAAATGCCTGGCTGAAGCTATGATAACAGAGCTTCTGACAAACCAGGAAGGAACCTCTTTGTCGGTTCTTTACCCTGGGCGCTTGGTAAGCCAAAAAAACCTGCTCAGCCCTCTGTCTTTTCTTCATACAACCTATAGGCGATTTGCGCAAAGATTAGTACGCATAGCTAACTCTTGCCCGCCAGACGTACGGCGGGCTTGTACGCCGCACAGAGAAATAGTGGGCCTGGACGCACACATTCTATTAGCCCTTAAAGCGTTTAGGCTTCTCATACGGGCAGTTTTTGGATGATTTGGGAACCCCCATATCGGGACATCAGGACATCAATACATCGGGACATCAGGAAACCTGGTCGCCTGATCATCTGATAATCTGATTTCGGTGGGGAACCCTCATTTACAGAGCCTGCCCCGAGCGAAGTCGAAGGGGATGGAAATGGAAATGAACGTATCTATTGCTAAGAGAATCTTTGATATCGTGCTGTGTTTGATAACTGTTTGGCTATGGGGACCCATCGTTATCATCTGTGCACTGCTGAACATACTGTTAAACGGCAGACCTGTATTCTATCTCTCGCAAAGACGAGTTTATAATTGCAGTCAAGCACGGATTGCAAAATTCAGGGCTATGGTTCGCAATGCGGACAAAATTGCAAACCGCAATACGGTACCTATCAGTGACAAAATATTTTTAAATATCCCCGCCGATTCACCTTTATATACTCCGTTGGGGCAGCTTTTTGAACGGCTTTGCCTTACAGAGCTACCCCAGCTTCTACATGTTCTCGCTGGTCAAATGTCCCTGGTGGGCAATCGACCGCTGCCAGAGAACGTGGTAGAGGCGCTCCGGTCGAAGTATCCGTACGCAGAGGACAGATTCTTGGTAAGGGCCGGGATGACAGGCCCTGTACAGCTGATCGGTCGAGATAATCTTCCGGATGAAAAAAGGCTGAGCTTGGAAATAAGATATTGCAAAGCTTGCCTCGAATCATACTCCGTGAGGCTGGATTTTATGATCCTGCTCTACACCGTTTTGATTGGAATTGGAATATCGAGCACCTTCTCCGTGCGCCAGGTTGAGCAGCTTCTGGACAGATACTGCAGATATAATCTCGCTGGCTGGTGGAACGCATACCTTGAGCATCAGCACCCCGCCCAGCGCTGGGCAGGGGGATGGAGCAATCCACCGTCGCTCGTCGCTCGTCACTCGTCGCTTGGGTCACGGGTCACGGGTGACGAGTCACGGTCGTCAGGCTTGGGGCTGCCACACAGCCAGGGACCAGAAGGTCAAATTGAATTAGTCGATGCTTCTGTGCACCAGCGGCAGCTAAAGTGAGCTTAATCCGCCTCCGGCGGATAAAGTTTGCAGTGCCTAAAGTGCTGGATAGAATTGAATTTAGAATATCGAATGTCGAATAGTGAACCCCTGCCTTCCCCCCGCGTACGCGGGGGTTGGAAATTCCTTGTTCGATATTCGTTATTGGGTTCCCGCGAAGCGAGGTCCCTTCATTCTTTTTAACTTTTCCGTCAAGGCTCGGCTCGTATAGTGGATACATCAACCTCGTTACGGGCCTTGCCGAGACTGAAGGCACTTTAGCTCACTTTAGATGGAAGCTCGCCCGCCGGCGGCCAGGGATGGACGATAGATGAAAGCTGTTATCTTAGCAGGTGGCAAGGGCACAAGACTCCATCCGTTTACGGCTGCACTGCCGAAACCACTGGCCCCTGTAGGCAACTGGACTATCTTGGAAGTGCTCCTAATGCAGTTGCGTACCGCTGGTATTACTGACGTAACAATGGCAGTCAATCACCTGGCACACTTGATCGAGTCATTCTGTGGCGATGGAAAAAAGTGGGGACTTAGAATAAGTTACAGTATGGAAAAAAAGCCGCTCGGCACCGTCGGCCCTATTAAGCTTATACGCGGCCTGCCGGAGACTTTTTTTGTTATGAATGGCGATCTTTTGACGGATTTGAACTTCCTCGACCTGTACTGCTATCATCAAATTATTGACTCCAGTTTAGATAAAGGGACATATATCAAATCCTAAGAGGGATTTTGGTGTGCTGTATAAACGAACTCAACATGTCAGGTCGTTTGCCCAAGTGGCGGAGTTCTCGCCTAAGACGCT
>Ga0315314_1001562_pt1 | contig 20495 bp, 16 predicted proteins | sample TDP9_MG_FD_203631 | JGI IMG/M metagenome (GOLD analysis project Ga0315314, IMG submission 203631) | Freshwater sediment microbial communities from Lake Towuti, South Sulawesi, Indonesia - TDP9 | ecosystem: Environmental > Aquatic > Freshwater > Lake > Sediment | place: Indonesia: South Sulawesi... | reverse complement strand
GGCAAATTCACCCCTTCCCATCCGTTTTCAATTGGAGTATATTATGAACGTACGTTACCAAATCTCCCAACCTCCGTTCCTGCCGGCCCTGTACCAGTACGGTTCAGGGCCGGCAGGCAGATGTTAAAGGGAGGATTTTGGGGAAAAGGAGGTGATCGAGATGACGGTATTAAAGAAATTGAAAGAATATTTAGAAAAGAACCAGGTCTCTTATGAAGTGGGCTACCATGCGAGAGTCTATACGGCTCAAGAGGTCGCTGCTTCGCAGCATGTCCCAGGAAAAGAGATGGCAAAGGTTGTGATGGTGAAGGCCAACGGGAAGGTGGTCATGTTGGTTCTGCCTGCCAGTTATCAAGTTGACATGAAGAAACTGAAAGATGTTCTGAACTCCAAGAAAGTAGGCCTGATAAAAGAGGAAGATTTCCAGGAACTTTTTCCCGACTGCGAGATCGGTGCCATGCCTCCCTTTGGCAACCTTTACAACTTAGAAGTTTGGGGCGACCAGATTCTCACACAAGACGATTTCATCGTCTTTCGCGCAGGGAGTCATGTAGAGACATTACGGATTAAATATAATGACTATGCTCGGTTGGTTAATCCAAAGGTGGGCGATTTCAGCGTCCATCTATAGAAGGGCAATTACCTGATAGCTGATAGCCGATCGCTAAGAAAGTTTTTCCTTTCTTAGCTTTTGTAACACGATCACCACAGCCATCAAGCCAAATCCGATGATGTCGTATAATGGGATTGGGTAAACCAAAAATAACCCTGCCGCAATGAGCATGATCCTCTCGTAGAAGGTCGTCTTCTTTAAAAACCAATTTTCTACGCCTCCTGCCAAAGCCAGTATTCCGATAAAGGCAGTGATGGTCGTCCAGACTACATCCATTGCCGGCCCTTTGAGCAGAATGCCAACCCCTTTAGGATCTAAAGTGAACATGAAAGGCACAATAAAGGCGGGTAGCGTATATTTCCAGGCATACATGGTCGTCTTATAAGGATTCCCTTTTGTTAGGGCTGCAGCCGCAAAGCATGAGAGGGCTGTCGGCGGAGAGACTTCTGAAAGTATCGAATAGTAGAATACGAACATATGCGCGGCAAAATCTGGGACCCCCAACTGGATCAATGCCGGGCCAGCAATCACCACACAAATAATGTAGGAGGCTGTGACAGGAACAGCCAACCCAACGACCCAGACAATGATCGCTGTATAGACCGCGGTCAAGAAAAGACTCCCACCGGCATAGGCGATAATAATCGAACTGAACTTTAATCCGAGGCCTGTCAGGGTGACCACGCCCACAATGATCCCAGCGGCTGCGCAGGTCGACGCGACGCTCAATACCCCAATCGAACCTCCTCTCAATGCCCTGACTAATTTCTTAGGGTAAAGCCCTGTATCTTTCCTAATGAAACTAACAGCAAAGGTGATGACTGTTGCCCAGAAGACTGCCATGATGGGTGTAAACCCAATGACCATGATCACTACAATGGCGATAAGGGAGATGAAGTGGAATCCGTAAAGGTAAGTGAGTTGCCACAAACTATAGGTTTTATCAAAGGCGATTTCTTTCACCCCGAACTTTTTAGCATCCATCTCCACCATCAGAAAAATGGACCAATAATAAAGACACGTTGGAATACAAGCCATGATGATCACATCTAAGTAAGATATTTTTAAGAATTCGGCGATGAGAAAGGCGGCGGCGCCCAAAACAGGGGGAGAAAGGATCGCTCCAATCCCTCCGGCAGAGAGAAGCCCACCCGCAGCGTCTTTGCTATAGCCTGCCTTTGCGAGCATGGGATAGGCAACTGATCCCAATGTAACAGTCGTAGCCACGCCACTTCCGGAGGGTCCTCCGAGGAGAAAGGAGGCCAGTGTCACAGTTCGACCAGCACCTGTCGGCTTTCCACCCATTGCCGCAAAGGAAAAGTCGATGAAGAACTTTCCCGCGCCCGAGAATTCTAAAAAGGCACCCCAAATGGTGAAGAGGATGATGAATGTTGAGGAGACATCGATGGGGACTCCAAAGATCCCGTCCAGGGTCATATAAATATGACCCACAACCCGATCGATGTCGTACCCCCGGTGTGTCCAGGGTGTTGGAAGTCCTGGTCCAATAAATGCATAAATAAGGAAAGCGATAACGATTGCAGACATAATCCAGCCCGTTGTCCTCCGCGTTGCTTCTAAGACCAAGAGAATCAATATGACCCCAAAGAACTTATCCCAGAAATTTGGAATCGTGGAACGATAAATGAATTCTTCAAAGTCGATCAGCATATAGACGATCACTGCGATCCCGAGGAAAGCAAGGACAAAGTCGTACCAGAGGAGTCGATTCTTAAATCGTTTAAAGGATGGAAAGACCAGAAAGGTGAGAAAAAGGACGAACATCACATGGATTCCCCTGAGCACCTGAGTCATGATGATACCGATAGCAGCGTAGAGGTGAATGAGCGACATCCATACCGCCACAACGGTGATGAAAATATCCATCTTCCCTATAAGGCGGCGAGAAGGGCCCTCTTCTTCCTCGATATACTTCTCCGCCTCTTTCAGGGCTTCTTCTGTGATCACTGCTTCCTGATTCTGTCTCTTTTTTTCCTCTTCCACCGCTCCATCCTCAGAGTAGAAAATAACGTGACCGTGTCCCTGCCTACCGCAGGCAGGCGTGTCTCGTGTCCGTTTAGTCCTATTGGAATATTTCAGAAAATAGATATTTTGCCAAAGAAATCGATTCCACTCTTAGTTGAATCCGATCTCCTCTTTCTCCAATTTCGCTCAAATAGATCTTCCTCTCTCTCACGATCAACCCCTGCCCTTCTCCCATTCCCCTTCTGATAATAAAGACCGCACCCAATCTCTGATTCATCGAATGAAATTCTTTCAAATCCTCAAATCCATAATATTCCATCACTCCAGGGCTCTTCGTTCTCACCCCTTTAAGAATGATGGCATTTTCTTCAGCCTGAAATTCCTCCGTGACAGCCTCCCTATAGATCGAATGGATGTACAAGATAGAAAACGGTTCAGGGGGACTAATCCTGATACGGATCGTCCGTGGATGATCCATATTCCCTAATTGAAGGAAAGTCACTTTCTTGAAAAGAAAAACCCCTCCTGTCATGATCAAGATACCAATCAATGTCAGGAGGGGCCAGAACTTCTGTTTCAATTACTTGATCTTAAGTCCTTTCTCTGTGAAGTACCGAATGGCTCCTGGATGCACTGGAAAAGGAGATCCGCCAACCTGGGGCTCCAAAGATAAGAATCTTGCCTCCCTGTGGACCGTTACCAACTCCGGTTTATGATCAAAAAGAGTTTTTACAATATCATAGACATAATCCCCTTTCAACTTTTCATGACAGACAAGCAGATTCCATACTACAGCAATCGGCACATCCACATCCTGTCCAGGATAGGTCTTGGCAGGAATGATCCCCTTGATATAGATGGGCCCATATTTTTCTCTCATCTTGGGAATCGAATCCTCATGGCCGATCAGTTTTATCTTAATCCCGGGGGTGGCTGCCAGATCAGTCACCGAGGCTGTAGGAAGGCCTCCATCCCAAAAGAAGGCATCAATCTTTCTATCCTTCAACGCACCTGCTGATTCAGTGGGGGTCAATTTATCTCTCGTCATGTCCATATCTGGATGCAATCCATAAGCTTCTAAAACTCTGAGGGCCTTCACCTCTGTTCCACTTCCGGGTGCACCGGTCGACACCCTCTTCCCTTTCAGATCGGTCACCTTTTCAATGCCTTTTCCCTCCAAAGTAATAACATGCATGTTGTTAGGGTAAAAAACTGCAATGGTCCTGAGTGGTATCTTCTCCTTAAATCTTCTCATCCCTTGATAGGCATCCCATCCCACATCTGCCATGATGAGGGCCAAGTCTACCTTTCCTCCCGCTAACAATAAACAATTATCCACGGAGGCAGGTGTCACTTCGGCTGTCACCTCTGCATAGGGGATATATTTCGATAAAATATTAGCAATTCCTCCACCCATTGGATAATAGACACCTCCCGTAGGGCCTGTGGCGATGGAGAGTCGAACAGCCTTCTGAGCCCATGCTGAGGAACCAAATATAATAATGAATAGTCCAATCATCCCTAAAATAAATATTCTTCTCATAAAAACCTCCTTTCAAAGGTAATAGACTCTTTCAATTTATATTAAACGTAGCCATCATTGTCAACAAGAATTGACAGCCTTTCTTCCTCCCCTGGTGGGAGGGGATTGAGGGGAGGGGGAAGAAGAGTCTACGTGACACCCTCACCCCGACCCGTCGAGGGAGAGGGGAAGGAGTTCGGTGTTCTAATAAGAAGGATGCCTCGTCCTCGCCCCCGCCTTCTTCTCCTCATATCGGGCAAAGAGGTAGAGGAGATCTGAGAGTCGATTGAGGTATTGTAATATTTTTAAGTTAAAGAGCATTCTTCTCGATTTCATCTCGGCCACCCGTCGTTCCGCTCTCCTTGAAACGGCACGGGCCACGTCTAAGATACTGGAGATCAAGGTCTCTCCATAAATGATAAATTTTGGTTCGGGCTTAAGAGAGGTTTCGAAATCGGTGGAGAGCTGGCTTAGCCAATCGACCTCCTTTTGGGCGATCTCTCCTTTCAAAAGGCTTCGGTCTTTTCCAGGAAGAGCGAGCTCAGAGCCAATGATAAAAAATGGTGAGGTTCGTGAATCCCTTATCTCCCTTTTTTGTACTAATAGACATGATTCTTAAGTTCAAAGTTTTGTTGGACAATGGGTGATCTCGATTTCTCCTTTTTCAAGACGATAACATGTATTCTTCATCCAATGTTTGTCGTTCTGATCTGGAAAATCCCTACGGAAGAAGGAACCTCTGCTCTCTTCTCTCAGCAGACTTCCCTTTAAAATGGCCTTAAGGAGGAGTGAAACATTCTCCAGATCCCTCTTTCTAAAAAGGTCGTCCAACGTAGCAGGATAGATTCTCTCAATTCTTTTTTCTACAGAATCCAATCGCTCCAACCCCTCTTTCAAAAGCTCCTCCTCTCGCACTGGTCCAGCATATTTCCAAGCCAAACTTTTTAATTCTTTGAGGAGATCTCTTGGATGATCGAAGGGGCCTCTCTTTTTCTTAATGTATCCCTTGGCCTTTCGCCCCCACTTTCTTTTCAAAACCTCAGGAGCAATCGATTGCCTCATTCCGCTCTCTTTCGATTGGGCATATTCGGCTGCAGACTGGCCAGCAATCGTTCCAAAAACGGCGCACTCCGTCAATGCATTCCCTCCGAGGCGATTGGCACCATGAATTCCCCAAGTGACCTCCCCCGCTGCGAAGAGACCGGGAAGCGTAGTCTTCCCTTTCTCATCAACCTCAACCCCTCCCATAAAGAAATGTACAGCCGGAGCGATCAGAAAAGGTCGCTCACGAAATGGAAATTTAGACTTTTTCAGAAAATTAAGTGGATAATAATCCCATCGCTCTTCTGGAACCTGAGTAAAGTCAAAATAGACATCACCGTTCTGAGATGCTTCGTAAAGAGCAACGGAGACGCGGTCCCTTTGAACAATAATCGCTTGGTTGAAATCTCCTCGGATACCTAATCTCTCCAAGAGGTCCTCTCCCTTCTCATTAAATAACCTGGCCTCTTTGGGGTAGGGGGGGAGGAGGATGAACGTGGAAAGCCTCGGTTCCGCTAAAACGAAGGGATAAAATTGCACAAATTCCAAATCAAAAAGGGGAAGACCTGTCCGAAGCGCCAATGTATACCCATCTCCGAGGATGCTTTTCTGATTGTCATTCCTCCGATAGATCGCGCCTGCTCCTCCAGCAGTGAGGATTACAGATTTCGATTGAATTAAATAAGGCTTCCCATTTCTTAAGAATCCAAACGCGCCTCGAACCTCACCCTCTTCAACAACAAGATCGAAAATGACCAACCCAGGCAGAACCTGTATGGAGCCTTTCTTCAATCTTTCGACCAACGCCCTGACCAAGAGCACACCGGGCAGTTGAGACGAGGTCTCCGGTCGACCGACGATATAGCCGATCCCCCTCTCAACCATTGGGACTCCATAATCTTCCAATCTCCTCATAGCGTCCGCCCCGTTTTCAACCAGGGTCTTGACCAGTTTGATATGGTTCAACCCCTTCCCAGATTCCAACGTTGCCCGGAGATGATCCTCTACAGAAAAACGGGAGTTCGCTGCAGTGAAGGCACCATTGGCCATGGACGTATTCGTTCCCATCCCAATGGTGAATTTGCTTACGATGAGTACCTTTAACCCATGTCTCTCTGCCTCTAAGGCAGAGAGAATGCCTGCCAATCCGCTGCCAATGACGAGAAGATCCGTTGAGAGCTCTTCCATCAGCAAGAAAAGGTCTATGGTCCAAGGGTTAGGGTAATGATGCCAGTTTCGTTTTAAAACGATGAACAGTGTCTTATTTTTTGTTCATTGTTCATCGTTCATTGTTCATTGTCTATCGTTCATTGTATGAAACGGCCTTCCTAACCTTACCCAAAAATATCTTAATCCTCTCTCACCTCTTCCAATTCAAATCTCACATTTCCGACGGGAAGTTCCAATTCCATTGAGATCGGGATCCTTTCTCTGCCGTTCGTATACCAGATGCGGATGATCCCTTCCTTGTCGCCAAAGGTGGAGAATGAAGTGGTAGATTCTAAGCAGACCGCCTCTACCTCTCCATATATTTTCGATCTCACCTTCTCTCGCTTTGAATGAAAAACCATCTGACGCAACTTCACCCCGTCATAGAGAGACATTTGAATGGCCTGACCAGCATAAAGTTCTTCTCTTAAATAACAACGGGCAAACATGGAAAGGGGATCGTAGGTGTCGGGCGGAAGGAGGATCTCCTTCCTTTCCCCTCCTTTTTCCGCCACCACCGTTCTATGGTTCGAATCGAAGATGAGGGTTTGGAGATAGTTCTTCCTCTGGATCAGGAGGCCCTCTTGGTTGATCTGCTTCACGTATCGGATCGGCGAGAAGGTGTCCGCTTCCATGATGGCGGTGAACCGATTATTCATCCGGAACAGGAATCCCAAATAGTCAAGGGAATCCACCTGGGCATCCACTTGACAAGAAGGTTTTCCCCCTTCAAGGGAACCATTACCAATCCTGATGGAGGCCTTGAGGATAGGGACGCCGAACTTCTTTGCCGTGTAAAAGAAATATCTCCCTGATCTCGACTCAGTATTTTGGTTCTGTCCGTCGCCATGGGCTATTGGTCCCAACAACAAAATAATGACCAAAAGAAGAAGCGTCTTAATTCTCATTTTTCATTTCCCATTTCTCATTTCCCACTTCCCATTTCCCAATTATAGACTTATCCACAGTCCGAATAACCGCAGAGGCATTTCACACAACCCTCTTCAAAGAGAAGGGAACCTCCACATTCAGGACATGCACCCCTAAGAAGGAGTTGAATCGATTCGTTCTGACTTAACTGTCTGCCCACCACAGAGTCAGTGGGCAGAAGAAATTCTATTTCTCTTTTGACATGACCATCAGGAGTCTTACTTCCCATTTCAGTATCGACATGAGAGGATATCTCCCTGTTCTGGAGATGCCATCTAATGGCCTTGGCGATGGCATCGGCACAGGAGAGAATCTTTCCCTCCTGATACCAAACCGGCATGTGGCAACTGATCCCTTTCAACTGTCGAACGACATCCTCTGGCTCAATTCCTGATCGGAACGCTAAAGAGACCAGACGACCGATCGCTTCAGATTGAGAAGCAGCACAACCACCCGCTTTTCCAATCTGATTGAAGATCTCGAAAAGATTCCCTTCCCTATCCTCGTTGACAGTGACGTAAAGGTTTCCACAGCCGGTCCGAATCTTTCGGGTGGAACCATGGATCACATCCTGCCGGGCCCTCGGTCTCCTCTCCACCGCCGTCAACTTACTCACCTCCGACGAATCATCTCGGTGTACGGAAACCGCCCCCTTATAGAGAACCTGCTTTGTTCGGCTTCTGTCTCGGTAGATGGTAACCCCTTTACAACCCAGTTCGTAGGCCAAACGATAGACCTTTGCGACGTCATCGACAGTGGCTTCGTGTGGGAAATTGACCGTCTTTGAGACCGCATTGTCTGTATACCTTTGAAAGGCGGCTTGCATCCGAATATGATCTTCGGGAGAGATATCATGAGCGGTGACGAAAAGTTTCCTGATCCTTTCCGGGACTTCATTAAGATTTTGAATATTGCCGTTCTCTGCAATCTTTCGCACGAGTTCTTCTGAATAGAATCCGTCTTGCTTGGCCACTCTTTCAAAAAAAGGATTGACCTCCACGAGTTCCTTGCCGTCCAAGACATGCCGGACAAAGGCCAACGCAAAGATGGGTTCAATTCCTGATGATGTCCCTGCGATGATCGAGATGGTCCCTGCGGGCGCGATGGTAGTGACCGTGGCATTCCTCATCGCATCCCAATCTTTTTTCAAGATGCTGCCTTCAAAATTCGGAAAGGAACCTCTCTTCAGAGCCAATGCCCTGGAAGCATTTCTTCCCCTCTCCTGAATGAAGCTCATGGCCTTCTCCCCGATCTCCAAGGCCCTCGAGTCGTTGTAGGAAACTCCTAACTGAATCAGAAAATCGGCAAACCCCATCAGGCCCAAGCCGATCTTTCGATTGGCCTTCGTCATGGCCTCAATTTGGGGGAGGGTATAGCGATTCATATCGATCACATTATCCAAAAAGTGAACCGCCTTTTCCGTGACAGAACCCAGCCTCTCCCAATCGGTGCTTCCATCCCTCACCATATTGGAAAGATTGATCGACCCGAGATTGCAGGACTCGTAAGGAAGCAGGGGTTGCTCTCCGCAGTTGTGCACAAACAGACCGTTCGCATCAAAGGCATTTATTCCTGGTACCTCAACATCATAGACATCTTCCTCTCCAGAGGATGTTATCCGTTCAAATGTGGCCAGGAAACCCTCTATGTTCGCTCTGCGAATATATGAGCCAAGCAGAGAATCTAACCTAGCCTTCTTTCCCTTTTCATTGAAACCGATTATCTCCGCAAATCTGTGGAGGTTGTCATTGCTGATGACCAGTTCGTGCTGTGCTTTGGTTGGATAAGCAGCATTTCCACCGCAGCCGTTGGGAAGTACTGTACTACGTTCGATCCTCCGATATTTGTAGATTGTGCTGACAATACCCAGCCGAAGCAACATGCGCTGGACTGCCTGTAGGTTTTCAAGGTTGCTCTGGGCTAGGCGGATGCTGACACCTTTTCTCTGACTTCCCTGCACCGAGCCATCGGAATCGAAGAGCCCGCGTAAGAACCCCGTGTAAAAGCTGGACGAACATTTTTCCAGTTCAGAAGTAATGGACTTGTATCCCGGTTTCAGTCCCAGATGCAAGGCTATTTTTTTAATATGTCCTAAGCAAAGGCGATATTCAGATCGCCCTCCGATCTTTTGCCAGCCCTTGAAGTCCTTCCGATGAGGCAGTTTGAGAGCAGAAGCAAGGGCCATATCCATTATTCCCAAGGGGCCATAATCCGTTTCCTGGCCGTCAGCAGCTCCCTGGTTCATCCAAACAGAGAGCACTGCTTTATCGTACTTTAATGTGCCGTCACCGACGAGCAGCCCCAGTAAGTACCCCTCTTCTTTACCATATAAGCCATGCCAACCGGAAAACTCACGGTGATTGTGGAGGACGATCCTGTCGCCGGGCCTGAGAATAGAAGCAGGAACCCATTCATAGCTATGTCTGGATTTATTCGAAGAGGCGGCTCGCATCACATGGTGATTGGCAGTGAGCCGGAGGCTGTATCCCTCTTTTGTCTCAAGGAGGAAAACCTCTCTTTTGCCCGTGAAGAAGAACCCTTGATCAGTAGTCTTATACGCCTTTCCATTGATCACGACTTCAGTTTGGCGGCCGATCAGTTCTATGACCTGCCGAGGACCTACGGGAGTCATGACAAAGGTATTAGCCGTCACACAAGGGTTAGTGCTCTCGATCTCTCCCACTTGGGGGGTAGGATTGTCCTGATTGATCCGATCGATGAAGATGATTCCTGGATCCCCATTCTTCCAGGCATAGTAGACGATCTTCTCAAAGACCTCGCGAGCGTCAATCAGTCGAACGATCTCCCTTGTCCTCGGATTCCGAAGGGGGTACGCTTTCCCTTCCTCTACCGCCTCCATAAATTCTCTGGTGGCGGCCACGGAGATATTGAAATTGTTGAAATGGTGATCGCCCTCTTTGCATTGGATGAAATCGAGGATATCCGGATGGTCCACACGAAGGATGCCCATGTTCGCCCCTCTTCGTGTGCCGCCCTGTTTGACCGTCTCGGTCGCCGTATCGAAAACCCTCATGAACGAGACAGGTCCGCTCGAGACTCCCTTCGTGGAACCCACCACATCGTTCTTCGGTCGGATCCTGGAGAACGAGAATCCCGTGCCCCCTCCGCTCTTTTGAATCAAAGCCATCTGTTTGACAGCGTCGAAGATCTCCTCCATCGAATCCCCAACGGGGAGGACGAAACAAGCAGAGAGTTGTTGAAGATCGCGGCCGGCATTCATGAGTGTAGGAGAATTGGGAAGGAAGTCGAGCGAAGCCATCAAGGAATAGAACTCGTCTTCAATGGGAGAGAGATCCAAATGGGGATGATAGAGTCGATCCGCCTGGGCGATATTCTTTGCCACACGCCTGAACATCTCTTCAGGCCTCTCAACGACATTTCCCTGAAGATCTCTTTGGAGGTAACGCTTTTCGAGGACCGTCATCGCATTCTGTGTTAGGTAAACCAACTCCATCTTCTTCCTCTCTCAAGATGTAGTAACCTAGAAAAGATTAGCACAATATTTTGGGTTGTCAGATGAGAATCTTGTCCAGAAATTCCTTCGTCCTTGGGTTTTTTGGATTTTGGAAGAAACTGACATCGGTTCCCCGTTCAATGATCTTTCCCTCGTCCATGAAAATGATCTCGTCAGCCACTTCACGGGCAAATCCCATCTCATGGGTGACTACGATCATGGTCATCCCACCCTTTGAGAGGTCAATCATGACGTCGAGCACCTCCTTGATCATCTCCGGGTCCAGGGCTGAAGTGGGTTCATCGAACATCATGATCTTTGGTTCCATGGCCAACGACCTTGCTATGGCAACTCTTTGTTGTTGGCCGCCCGAGAGATTGGCCGGGTACTCATGGGCCTTTTCCGGGATCCCCACCCTCTGAAGCAGTTCCATGGCCTTAGCCTCGGCCTCTTTTTTTGACTTCTTTCGGACCTTCATAGGAGCTAAGGTAATGTTCTGAATCGCAGTCATATGGGCATAAAGCTCAAAGCGCTGGAAAACCATACCGATTTCTGTGCGAAGTTTATAGAGGTTGGTTGATGGGTCGCTCACCGAGACACCATCCACGATGATTTTACCTTCCTGGAAGGGTTCCAGGCCATTGATACATCGAAGAAGAGTACTCTTACCTGAACCGCTTGGACCACACACGACCACGGTCTTGCCCTGCTTGATCTCCTCGTTGATATTGCAGAGAACCTGGAAATTGCCATACCATTTGCTTAGATCTCTAATTTCAATCATTGTCTCAGTATCCCCTCTCCCTCTTCACTTCGAATCGTCGGCTAACTACCGAACTTATGTAACAGGTGATCAGGAACAAAATGGCCACAAAGCCGAAAAGCTGTATAGACCTGACTTCCATGTTATCCACAATCGTAGTTCTCCGGACGAATTCAGGAAGTCCGATCACAAAGGCCAAGCAGGTATCCTGGTAGGTGACGATGCTCTGGGTAATCATGCTGGGGAGCATCCTCCGGAATGCAACGGGGATGAGGATATAACGGGTGGTCTGAATATAGGTTAGGCCCGTTGAATATCCGGCCTCAATTTGCCCCTTGCTCACCGACTGGTACCCGGCCCGAAGAATTTCACCAAAGTACGTCGCCTCGAAGATGATGAAGGAAATCACCGCCGATGGGAAAGGGTCCAGAGGACTGCCGATAATGATGGGCATAACGAAATAGAACCAGAAGATCACCAGGATGAGAGGGATGTTGCGGATGAGATTGACGTAGAAGGTGACCGGGTAGTACACCCACTTATTCTTGGAGATTCGCCCCAGTCCCACTAATATGCCCAAGGGGATTCCTCCCAACAAGGCGAAGGAGGTCAATTTTACCGTTACCCAAAATCCACCCATGAGAAACGGGAGGTTCCTAATTACTGCATCAAACATCCTCATTTCCTCCCCACCAGGCCAGCTATCCTAAACCGCGATTCCAGAATGCCCATGAGTTTGACAACGGTAAGCCCCAGAATCAGGTAAATCACCATGGCACCGGTGGTTGCTTCCAGGCCGTGAAAGGTCTCTGAATCGATCTTGTAGCTCATGAAGGTCGTCTCGGCCACACCAATGGTCATGGCGATGGAGGAGTTTTTGAAGATGGTGAGAAATTCGGTGGTAAGCGGGGGAATGATGATGCGCAAGGCATAGGGGATGATGACGTAGCGATACATTTGGACTTCGGTGAGGCCGGTGGAGAGGACCGCCTGGTACTGATCTCGATCAATGGAGGCGAAGCCGGCGCGCACGTGCTCAGCCACCCGGGAAGCGGTGTAGAGCCCGAGAGCCAGAATGGCCACATAGTAGTTGAGGCCAATGATGGCGTTTATGCGAAACTGCAGGCTTTGACCGAAGAGCATGGGACCAGCATAGTACCAGAAGAAGAGCTGGACAATAAAGGGGATATTGCGAAAAACTTCAACATAGGCCGTGCCGAGAAACCTGAGCCACCGCCACGGGGAAATCCTGATGGTCCCGATAAAAATGCCCAGGGCTAAAGCGATAAACCAGCCAAGCAGACCTAACTGAATGGTGAGCCAAATGCCCTTGAGCAACCAGACACCGTAAGGCTGGCGCCAAAGGACTCCCCAATCGAACTTATAGGCAAGTCCCATCGAACCTCTCCCAACGAGTTCCCGTAGGAGAGAGGGAACCCCCTCTCCTACCTCTTCGCTTACCCCGATAGAAAGCCCAAGCATTTATGCTTGGGATGGTATCAATAGAAAACATCAGCTTCTTATTCCTGCCTGCCGGCAGGCAGGGAGGGCGAGGTCAAAGCTCCGACCCGTTAGAAACTTAAGTAAACCTACATTACAACTCTACTTCCTCGAGAGGTTTAGCGGTATCCGCTCAGGGAAACTTCTTTCTAACGGGCCCCGCCCTTTCTAACGGGGCTTACTTCTTCTTCCACCAGTTGTCTGGCATCGGATAGACGATCATTTCCAGATAGCTCTTATAGGACTGGGAGATGGGAATGGGGACGACTCCTTTGGGCCCCATCCATTTGTCGTAGAGCTCGAAGAATTTGCCGGTTTTGATGGACCAACGAATGGTATCGTTCAGAAAATGCCTGAAATCCGAAGTATTCTTTCGCATCATGTAGCCATAAGGTTCATAGGCGATGGCGAAATCGCAGGTTCTCCAGTTCTCAGGGTTGGTGTCTTTCATCCTCAGACCCTCGAGAAGGCTCCGATCCGTGGAGTATGCATCGATCTTACCGGTCTTCAGGGCCAGGAATCCCGGCGCGTGACCTTCCACTGTGACGATCTCCTTGGGCTTGAAGATCCCCTTGGCGGCCTGATCCTCTATGGCCTTCAGATTCGTCGTGCCTCGAGTTCCACCGAGCCGCTTGCCGTTGAGATCCTGAATGGTCTTGATCGGGCTGTCCTTCGGGACGAGAAAGGTGGTCTCCGAGAAAAAGAAAATGAGACTAAAATCAACGACCTCTTCCCGCTCCTGCGTATAGGTGGTGGAGCCCATCTCCACGTCAACGGTGGCATTTGCCACCATGGGAATCCGGGTCTTGGCGGTCACGGTGAAGGGCTCGACCTCGATTTTCTTGCCAAAGCGCTCGGAGAGCTTTTGAGCCAGTTCGTAGGTCATGTCGACTGAGAAACCCACTTGCTTTCCCACCTTGGGATCAATGAAGGCGAAGGGAATAGAATCCTCCCGCCAGCCCACCCGGAGCTTCCCGGTCTTCTCGATCCGCTCCATGGTTTCATCGGCCAGCACCTCACTGCCGATGAGAGTCATAACTAAGAAAAAGCAAAAAGTAATGATAAAAAATTTTCTCATAAGGGCACCTCCTTTCATTGTTTTATGATTTTGATTAATTCTCGCTTTTCAATTTGAATACCATCCCCCCTTTCTCAAAAATACTATACCAATCGGAAAGTTTAGGTCAAGTATTTTTTCCCGTTTCAGAATATTTGGTGAGAAGATGCGATCATTTCGGAATTTGCCCTGGTTTTTGTCCCCACCTGGGGGAATCCCTTGGAGAGGCTTCATCGGCCCAACCTTTTGGGGTTCGGGCAGAGGGGTGATGGCCCTTACCGGAGTTCCTCCTCTGGAAGCGTTTTTGTCCCATTCCTTTTAAACGTGGGCCTTATGAAGGCTCGGAAAGGGATTTCCCCAGGTCGGGGGCAGAACTGGGGGAGGGCGATCGTTTCGGAATCATTGACAGCTCATTTAAAAATTTATAATATTAAAAAAGATCTTTTAAGTAAACCCCGACCCCGCGTTAAAATGCGGGGCCTTGGGTTCCTCCCGGATCTACAGCATTCATCCCCGTGATAAATCACGGGGCTTTCTGCGGGGCGGGGTAAAGTTTTGAACTAATCACAAATACCCTAAAAGGATGCCCTTTCACCCCATCCCTCCCCCCTTTGAGGCTGTGTCGCAATGGATGGGAAACCATGATTGTCATTCTGAGCGAAGCGAAGAATCTAATAATTACGCCAGGTTGAAAACAAGAGATTCTTCGGCTGACGCCTCAGAATGACATTGTGACACAGTCTCTTTGGGGAGAGGGTGAGGGGTAATAGATGACGTGAAGAAAGATGTCTGAAAAGGTTATTGGTATTCTTGGAGGAATGGGACCAGAGGCGACGATCGACTGCTTTACAAAGATCGTCAAAGGGACAAAGGCAAGAAAGGATCAGGACCATTTAAGGATTCTGATCAACAACAATCCCAAGATTCCAGATCGCACGCTGGCCATCCAGGGAAAGGGCCCAAGCCCCTTACCTCAGGTTGTTCGGAGTGCCAAATTACTTGAGAGCGCTGGTGCAGATTTTATCGTGATTCCCTGCGTGACGGTCCACCACTTTTTTGAGCCCCTCCAGAAAAAAATTAAGATTCCCATCCTCCACGTTGTTGCAGAAACGGTGAAGTATGTCCAGACCAGGTTGAAAAGAATCCGCAAAATTGGGTTGATTGCAACTACGGGAACGGTCCGCACAGGTCTCTTTCAAAAAGCTTTTTCCAATAGCCCGATCGAGTTGATCCTCCCATCTCCTGAAGTCCAGAGGAAGTGGATTATGGAGGCTATCTATGGCAAGAGAGGAATCAAGGCCATTGGTCCCTCAGTCTATTCAAAACATCTCATCCTCAAAGTCTCCGAACGTTTGATCGAGCTGGGGGCACAGGCTATCCTTGCCGGCTGCACTGAGATTCCACTCGTACTAAAAGAAGGAGATCTCCCCGTTCCGCTGATCGACCCAATCTCCGTTCTCGCCAACAGGGCTATCCAGAAGGCACAAGGCAGGAAAAGGTAGTCGTGTCGCCTCAGGTGTTTGATACGATTTATAAGATCGAGCTCCCCATCCCTTATCCGCTTAAGACAACGAATGTCTACTTCATTGACCAACCTCCAAAAACTCTCGTCGACACAGGACTTAAGACCGAAGCCTCCTTCGAGGCACTGAAAAAGGGGATGGAAAACATTGGCTTCAGCCTTAAGTCGATCGAGCGGATTCTCGTCACCCATGGCCATATCGATCACTATGGTCAGGCCAAAAGATTATCTTCTCTCTCAGATGCTCCCATCTACATCCATCCTAAAGAATATGGAAGGATTCGGTCGATCCTCCATATCTTAGGTTTTCTGAAAAAGGTGTTGCTAAGAAATGGGGTTCCGGAAGCCTTGGCAAACGAGGCTGTCCGTTATATCGAATCGGCCCAGAAAATGGCCGATCCTCTTGAGGAGGCCTTCTTCTTAACCGATGGGGATCCGATTCCGTTCCAATCAATGACATGGAGAGCGATCCATTGTCCCGGCCATAGCCCTGGTTTAGTCTGTTTCTACTGGCCGGAGAGTAAAATTTTATTTACAGGCGATCATCTTTTGAAAGAGATTACTCCGAACCCAATCTTAAGTGTTCCCGAAAAGATATCACCTCTCCGTTACCCAAGCCTGAAAGAATATTTAGCTTCCTTAGAAAAAGTGGAGAAGCTGGACATTTCTCTTCTCCTTCCCGGCCACGGGGAGGAGATGAAGGATGTGAGGGCCTTGATTCAAAAAATATCGACTCACCATCAGGAACGAATGGATCTTATTCTTAGCTTCTTATCTAAAGGCGAAAAGACACCCTTTGAGATCGCCATGGATCTCTTTCCTGGGGTCCCCTCTTTCGAGGTCTTCTTGGGAATCTCCGAGGCCCTCGGCCATTTAGAAATCCTAAGGGAGAAAGAAATGGTCAAGGTGGAGGAAAAAGAAGGAAAAGACTATTATTCTTTGGAGACCTAACAGAATAGAGGTATTTATAGTGGCGGTCAAATATTTCCTGAAAAAACTCAAATCGAAAGAAATTCTCAATGCCCTGAATGAAGTATATTCAGAAACCGAGTCTTCAGAAGAAGCTACCCTTAGAGAAAAAAGCAAGGCATACTATTCAAAGAAAATCCTGAAAGAAGAATCGACAGATTCTGATAGCCATATTAGGAAACAGTCTCTCCACAAATTCTAATTGATTCCTTTATCCTAATTTAGTAAGCTCAACATAGTATCCTGCATTGCATATTTCACAAGGTTAGAAGATGGCCAAGAAAGATAGAGGCAATTTAGAGAAATTCCTCAACACCTATTTTAAGGAAATACATAGGATTTATACAGAAGGTGATTTCAGGGAAGAAAGTTTCTATCCATCGTTTAAGCGGCTCATTGAAGACTGTTCTCGGCTCTTTCAAAAGCAACCCATAGTAAACGTCCTTGTTGCCCCTAAAAAGACAGAAGCGGGTATCCCTGATTTTAGAATTGGAAAGAATGGCGAAATCATTGGATACATTGAGGCGAAGCCACCCGATACCGACCTCCGAGAAGTTGAAGAATCTGGGCAACTCAAGAGATATCTTGGTTCACTACCAAACCTTATATTCACAAATTTCTTAGAATTTAGATTATATAGAAATGGAAAACTTATCGATAAGGTGCAGGTGGGGCGCCAATTCACCTTGCGAAGCTTAAAGTCTCCTCCTTCCCCTGAGAAATTAGATGCCTTCTTTGACCTCTTAGAAAATTTCTTCTCCTTTGCAATAGCTGAGATTCAAAGTTCTTCTGACCTCTCTATCGAGCTTGCTAAGAAGACTCGATTCCTTGAGTACATCCTCCAGGAGGAGCTTTTAAGAGATAATGAAGAAGTCACAAGATTCTATAAGGCCTTCCAGGAAGAGCTGATTGAAACCCTGACAAAAGAGAGATTCGCCGATCTTTATGCGCAGACAATTACCTACGGACTCTTTGCGGCGAGGATGAAAGTCGAAAATGGATTTAAAAGGGAAACGGCCTGGAAATCTATTCCCAAAAGCTTACCACTTCTTAAAGAAATATTCTATTCGATGACTGGACCTCACTTCCCTGAATCTCTTACCTGGATTGTCGATGACATAAGCCAGATCCTTGAGAAAGCTGGTATTCCTTCAATCCTTAAAGAATTCAAGGCAACTCGCTGGGAGGAAGACCCTGTCATTCACTTTTATGAAACTTTCCTTGCCACCTATAACCCCAATGAAAGAGAAAGATTAGGGGTTTATTACACGCCTCTGCCTGTTGTTTCTTTTATTGTCAAGTCAATTCACAGGATATTGAGAGAAAAGTTTGGAAAAACTGAAGGCCTTGCTACAAATGACGTTACCCTCCTTGATCCCGCCGCTGGCACTCTCACATTCGTAGTCCAAGCGATTAAACAGGTGCAGAAGGAGTTAGAGGAGAGGAAGAAAGGGGGCTTAATAACACCCTATATCCAAGAACACATCCTACCCCATTTCCATGCGTTTGAGATTCTGGTCGCTCCATACACAGTCGGCCATTTCAAGGTCTCAATGGTATTGGAAGATATGGGGTACCGGTTCAAAGAGGGTGAAAGATTCCAATTTTACTTAACAAATACTCTGGAGATGAAGGCACCCAAACAGATTAGTTTTCTTATTGATCTTGCCAAAGAAGGGCAGGAAGCAAAGAGGATAAAGGAAAAAGTACCAATTCTGGTTGTTCTTGGCAATCCTCCTTACTCAGTGAGTTCAGAAAATAAATCAGAATTCATCGAAAATTTAATGGAGGATTATAAAGAGGATGTTAGAGAGGAAAGAAATATCCAGCCTCTCTCGGATGATTATATAAAATTCATCCGTTTCGCCCACTGGAAGATAGCACAGGCAGGTAAAGGAATCCTGGGATTTATTACAAACAACTCTTATCTATCAGGAGTAATCCATCGGGGAATGAGAAAAAAATTACTGGAAACCTTTGATGAGATCTACATTCTGAATCTCCATGGCTCTTCAAGGATAGGTGAAAAAACGCCCGAAGGTGGCAAAGATGAAAATGTCTTTGACATCCAGCAGGGTGTTGCCATTGCATTGTTTATTAAGTATGGAGAAAAAGCATAGAAGATCTCTTCGGTTGAGAGATTACAACTATTCACAGGCCGGTCCATATTTTATAACGATATGCACAAAGAATAGGGAATGTATTTTTGGAGAAGTCGTGAATTCAGGAATAAGATTGTCTCTTTTAGGGAAGATTATTGAAAGGGAATGGTGCAATATCCCAAAACGTTTTCTAAATGTTCAACTGGACCTCTTTACTATTATGCCAAATCATTTACATGGCATAATAATTATCAATAATGTTGGAACCTGTAGGGGTAACCTTTATGGTTACCCTGATATACGTAGGGGTAACCCTTGTGGTTACCCTATTAAAAGGGCAGGGACGAGCCCTGCCCCTACATTGGGAGAAATTATTGGGGCTTTTAAATCCTTATGCATACACCGATGTATAGAAAATTCTCTAACTATTGATAAATTCTGGCAGCGTAATTATTACGAACACATCATTCGAAATGATAGAGAATTGGATCGAATAAGGGAGTACATTCTTAACAATCCCTTAAAATGGGAACTGGACAGGGAAAATCCGCAATCAAAAAATCTCAATTTAGATCACGCCACGTATTGGAAAGAAGTTTACGGATGACTATTGTAACGGTAGTTCATGAATTACCCTTACAGGGTAAATATAAATCAAAGGGCGTGCAGGTAGTATGAACGAAAAACAATTAGCCAAGATTTTTTATGCTGACCTCTGGGGTCTGAGAGAGGAAAAATACAATTATCTTTTTAAAAACGAAGCGCAAACAACCAAATGGCAAGAACTTGAGCCTGTTGCCCCTTACTACTTTTTCATCCCCAAAGATTTTGCCTTACAAGCCGAATATGAAAAGTTCTGGAAGGTGACAGAGATTTTTAAGGAGTGGACTGAAGGAGTTAAGACACATCGGGATCACTTTGTAGTGGGATTTACAAAAGAAGAAATAATTCAAAGACTCAGGATATTTATCGGGAAATTACCTGATGAGTTAGTGGCTCAAAGTCTCAATCTTAAAGATACAGGAAATTGGAAATTGATTGAGGCAAGACAAAAAGTTAAAGATAAAAAACCCGAAGACAAAATTTATCCTTATGCTTATCGACCTTTTGATACCAGATGGGTTTGTTATGAATCATCGGTGATAGACAGAGACAGACGGAATGTCATGCAACATATCCTAAACAAGGAAAATCTCGGTTTAAATCTTACGAGGAGATTACGAGACCCTGTTTGGCGTCATATCTATTCAACATCCTTTATTACAGATAAAACCTTGCTATCCTCAAGAGATAATTGCTACTTCTTTCCCCTCTACCTCTACCCTGATGAATCCGTAGGGGCAATTCATGAATTGCCCCTACAAGGCAAAACAAAAAGAATTCCCAATTTCACCCCTGAGTTTTTGAAGGCATTTTCTGCCAAAATTGGCACTCCTGTAGGGGCGGGTCTTGTGCCCGCCCAAAAGGAGAGGGCAACCACGAGGGTTACCCCTACTCCAGAAGAAATCTTCTATTACATTTATGCTGTCCTCTATTCCCCTACCTATCGGAAACGCTATGAGGAATTTCTCAAAATAGATTTCCCGAGGATTCCATTGCCTTCAAATCATGAGACTTTCAAAAAGCTCGGTAATCTTGGCAAAGAGCTTGTTGAACTCCACTTGCTTAAACATCCATCCCTTGATAAGACGGAGATAGGTTTCCCAAAAAGCGGTCCTAATAAGGTCGAAAAGGTTATCTATGATGAACAGAGCCAACGAGTGTTCTTGAATAAAGAGCAATATTTTGAAGGGATTTCAAAAGAGG
>Ga0315314_1001561_pt1 | contig 20505 bp, 26 predicted proteins | sample TDP9_MG_FD_203631 | JGI IMG/M metagenome (GOLD analysis project Ga0315314, IMG submission 203631) | Freshwater sediment microbial communities from Lake Towuti, South Sulawesi, Indonesia - TDP9 | ecosystem: Environmental > Aquatic > Freshwater > Lake > Sediment | place: Indonesia: South Sulawesi... | reverse complement strand
TGGTTAGGTGTCTTGATTGTGCCAATATGCTTGTTGTTATTGACAACAAAGGCAACCTTAAAGGATATATCTGTGAGGCTCAACCTAAACATAGCAGTGATTTTCGTTTCTTAGAAATTCCTCGTGATGAACTTTCTAAAAAGAAGATCTATTGCGATTTGTTCGCACCCTTAATTTCAGTGCGTACAATGACAGAGGATGAAGTAGAGACACATGCTGAGCAAATCAGCGATTTTAAACATCAATACAATAAACAAAAATCTGTAGGAGAGAAACTACACTCTATTTTCGATGAACTATTTGATATAAGCAAAAAAGGATTTGTACCAGAAGAAGAGTATTAGGATTAAAAAATGTCTTAATCAATTCCACTTTGAACCTTTCGGTTGTTTGGTCCCCTAGCTAGTATATATGAAAAAGGAATACGTATTACGTATATCGCAAACCTCAAGACAGGCTATAATGAAGCGACCAAAACCGACACTAATGTTGAAATCTGAACCATATAGTTAACCCGACAATCATGAGCATAACGCTGAAGATGATGACTAGCAGAAAGTTGATTCCAAAGTTGAATAGGTTGGGCCATTGGGTCATTTACTCTTCACCCGCCTTAACTGGGATGGAGGTCTCACATCTTCTGCATCGAACTGAGGTAATCCCTAGAGATTTCAGCCTATAAGGGGTTGCACGCCCATATTTCGCACATTTAACTAACCTGAGCTTCTTGTTTCTTTTTCCTTGACGGCTTCGTAAAGTGAACTGAAAATGGTCCAGTCCCGTTTAATATTAGGATCCCTCATCATCCGCGATGCCTCCACTAAACTTGGGAGCGTTGGTGGTGTGGCTTCCAGAAAGCACAAGCGTCATCTAATAAGCCAACGTTTATGTTTTCTCTTCGACAGTGTACCTTCGCATTTAAGGGGTTGACGTGTCTTCTTAGTAAAATCAAGTAGGCGGAGTATTGCTGTCTGAAGTGAACTTTTCTCTTGAACCTTTGAATTTCACGGGGGTCAAGCCGTCGGCTGGCATGTATGCAGTTTCCGCAAACTCTAAGCATAACCGTCTCGCTTTTGAGCGACATCAGAAACACCGCCAACGCGAAAAACATTTAAAGTATCTTAATATTTAAGACGTTAACTCGGGTTTGGGAATATATCGAATCTGGTACTATATTCATAGATAACCATAACACCTAGAGGCTTTAACCCCCAATCGACGTGACACTAGGAGCTTGTCTTTGATAGTAATATCTGGGAAATCTCTTTACCTTTACTTTTTCACGTATTCTCTGAACTTTTTGCCACAGGAATCGTAGAGTTTGAATATCAACCATGGAAAAAATAATCGTTCATGAAGTTGTGGTTAAGGGTCTGCTAACCAAACAGGAACCTGTGAACCATCGAAACTATGTAATGTTTTAATCATCTCTTTAACCAATTGAAGTGCTTTCTCCGAACTCTCTAATTTAAACTTCTCAAAGACTCGATCTCCCTTTGTTGCTAATCTGCTAATATAAACTGGTTCGCTGAACTTACCTTTGTGATGGATAATAAAAATCCGTAGGTCAATTAGCCACTTTAGTGACTTATAAGGTTCCTTGTCAGTCTCGAATGTTTTACCAAGAATGAGCCAAGGGACAACGGCCCATTTATCCTGAAGAGGCAGTCTTCTCTCAAGACGCAGTCCTTTCTACCATACCACATCAGGAAGCCTGTCACCAGCATATGTGTTTATGTAAGACTCTAGACAGATCGTGCAAAAGACAAAACATGCCATTGAATTCTGCATTTCATGGAGAAGATGCCCTTCCCTCTCCTTCATCTCTTTAGTTTGATCCAAAGATTCTCTAGCTTCACGACACTTTTCAAAAAAGCCTTTAGCAAAATTATAGGCTGATATATAAAGGTCGTAACGACTCTTAATGTCAATGATTTCGCTACCTACCCCACTATCTGGGATGACGAGTTTTCTCACTAGCAATCCCTTGTAGCACTACATATCACTCAACTTTATTTATATTTTGAAAGTAGATTATGTCAAAAAAGCCGATTATTCCTGTCTCTGCTGCAAGATTTGGTATTGCCTCTTGTGTGGCATCTACGAGCTACGTGGAAAATACGATGCATGTACTTATAGGTGCTCTGAACTAGAGATAAAAACAATGAATCAATTTCACTTTCACCTTGGAGTCTCTCGGGCTATAATATATTTTTCAGCTAAATGCTTATGAGTTGCGGATTCGTCTTTTCTTTCCCTCATGCGTCGTGACCACGTTGTCGACCAAGCCTGATAGAGTGCTGTCTTTCGGCATCCCGAGGATAGATGAGGCTTTTCCCGGCTTTCAAAGCGGCGAGTTTGCGGTTTTGTATGGTCATCCCATTTGCAGGATGTTGTCGTTTCTCCTGAGTGTTCGGGGTCAGCTACCCATCAAAAAGGGTGGGTTAAACTCCCGAGTCGTCTACATTGATGGTGGAAACACCTTTGATCCGTACGCTGTTTCGGCTATCGCTCAACCATATGGCTTGGGTCCGAAGCCCACGCTGGAGAAGATTTTCATTTCGAGGGCCTTCACGGCATATCAGTTGACAGCCTTGATTTTTGAGAAGTTGGAGGAGTCCCTGAAAAGATACAGGTCCAAGCTCCTGGTTATTTCGGACATAACCGGGCTTTTCCTTGACCGCGACGTACCTAAAACAGAGGGAAGGGACATCTTCATCAAAATGACCCAGCATCTTTCGGAAGTTGCCTCCAGAAGGCGAGCTATCATTATCGCTTCACATTTTCCACGACCTTATTCTAACAGAAGCCCTTTTCTGGAATCAGTTTTGTTTGGAAGGGCGAGCACTGTGATAAGGCTCAAGGAGGCTAAGGGTGTTTTGAAGTTCGCTCTGGAGAGTCACCCAAGTGTTAAGCCGTTTGCCATCGATTTTCCCTCTAACGCGGTCACGATGGACATGTTTATGGAGGCGTAGGTGAATGGGAAGAACTGTTCCTTCGTATCGCCAAGCGTTGGAAAGTGAAATTGAGAGGTGGAAGGGCTTCAGAAAGGGGTTGAGAGGCAAGGACGCTGAGGCCTTCGATCGGATGATGAACGCCTGCAGAATGTTTGCGTCGGCTGGAAGCATGGCTACGAGACCAGTCTTGCTTGAAGCCATGTTCATGTCTATCCTGCTCCACCAGGAGAAGGCCATAATGGAGATCAGAGAGAAGCTTGACAAACTGGAAAAACAGCTTAGCCAGCCTTAAGCCCCTTCGAGGCTGGCTGCTCGACGTATATCCTTCCAGTCCTGGCGAAATGACGGTCTGGATGATAGCGGAGAGCGGGGAACGCATAAAGCTTGTGGACAAGTTCCAGCCCAAAATCTATGTTTCAGGTAAGATTGCGGATTTGTCCAAGTTGACCGATCAACTTGTGACTAGTAAGTCTGTGGCCAGCTGGCGATATGTGGAGAAGTATGCTGATTTCATGGAAAATAAGAGGTCAAAGGTTTTAGAGATAACCACGACGGACTGTCGCAGGATACCTTATTTTGCTCGCAAACTGTTGAGGCTGGGAGGATATCAGAAGTTTAGGCTTCACAACGTGGACGTTCCAGACGCCCAGGCGTATCTTTATGAAAGGGACATTTTCCCGCTTGCGCGTGTGGCAGTCACCGTTCAGGGTGAAAGGCTTGCCTACTGGATGTTGGATTCCGTGGAAAGCGTGGACTACACGGTTCCCCCTCTTCGATTGATGAGAATGCGCGTGGAAATAGCCACAAACCGACCTATTCCGAGTTTCAATGACCCGATAGGCTCCATCATCCTCGAATGCAACGGAGAAAGCGTCGTCATTGAGGATGGGCATGAAGGCGAGAAGATCCTCAAAATGGTCGAAGAGATCAGAAAGAAGGACCCTGACATCATCTTCACTCGGGGCGGAGACTCGTTTCTTTTCCCCTACCTTGCCCGTAGGGCGCTAGTGAACGGGGTTCTCAACAGGCTGGTTCTGGGAAGAGAGGATGTTCCTCTTAGGGCTAAGAAAAAGCATGGTATCACGTTCTTCTCCTATGGAAGGGTCTACTTTAAGGCGCCTATGCGGAGACTTTACGGAAGAATCCATGTCGATGAGGAGAACACGTTCATTTATTCCGCGTGTGGACTCGACGGATTGATTGAAGTATCGAGGACGTGCAGAGTTCCATTGCATAGGGCTGCTAGGGCTTCGATTGGAACCATAATGTCCTCACTACAGATCCATCAAGCTGTTAAGGACGACATTCTTATTCCTTGGAAGAAGAGGGAACCCGAGGCGTTCAAGTCAGCTTGGGAGTTGCTAGTCGCTGATAGAGGAGGCTTCATTTTTGAACCTAAGCTGGGGATACACGACGGGGTTGCCGAAGTCGACTTTTCATCCATGTATCCTACCTTGATGGCGAAGCGTAATATCTCAGCTGAAACCGTGCTCTGCAGGTGCTGTCCCGACTCGAGGTTGAGGGTGCCTGAGCTTGGATACAACGTGTGTGAGAAGCGGGAGGGAATTGTTCCTCGAACCCTAAAGATGATCTTGAAGAAGCGGGCCGCCTATAAGCGCTTGAGAGATGAGGCTGAAGAACCGAAGCTGAGGCAAGTCTATAATCGTAGGCAAGACGCTTTGAAGTGGATTCTAGTAACCTGTTTCGGTTATCTCGGTTATAAGAATGCTCGCTTTGGTAAGGTTGATGCTCACATTGCGGTTTGCGCTTTTGCTAGGGAGGCCTTGCTTAGGACTGTTCGTATGGCTGAGGAGAGGGGTTTCGAGATAGTCCACGGCATTGTCGACTCTCTGTGGCTTAAGAAGCAAGGGGCCTCTCCAAAAGAGTATGTCGAGCTTTGCAAGGCGGTTTCCAAAGAAATCGGCGCACAGTTGAATGTAGAGGGCAGATATCGATGGATCGTGTTCCTGCCATCTAGGATACATGTGGAGATTCCTGTTCTCAATCGATACTATGGGGTGTTTGAGTCTGGCAAGATCAAGGTCAGGGGCATTGAGGCGGTGAGGCGGGACACGCCACCCTTCATCAGGAAGGCTCAGATGGATATGATACAGGTTCTTGCAAAGGCTCCGAATTCTGAGGCGTTCATGAAGAGGATTCCGGAGTCAGTGGAAGTCCTGCGAAGTTATGCGGAAAGGCTGAGGAGAGGGGATGCTGACGTTCAAGATTTGGTAATCGCAAAGCAGCTGTCCATGCATCCAGATAGATACGCTCACGATGTTTTTCAAGCCATAGCCGCCAAGCAACTGATGAAGGAGGGCGTAGAAGTGTCTGGGGGCCAGACGGTTCGGTACCTCATATCTGATGCTGAAAACAAAAGGCCAAGCAGGCGTGTGAAAGCAGCCCAACTGATTAATGCTCAAGCCCAGTATGACGTAGAAAAATACTTGGACATGCTGATTCTCGCAGCCGCGAACATTCTGAGCCCATTTGGATACACTAAGGGTCGGTTAAAAGATCAGGTAGTTCATGGTGAAAAGCAAACAATGCTCAAGCCGCTTTGAGAACAGTTATATGCACAGCGATCAGTTTGAGCTACGTGGAAAATGCCCAAAAATGCGGAAACAAACTAAAGTAGATATTTACCTCTAGCACGGATCCACGCGTCTATATCGCCCCATTGCTCATCCCTCACTCGGTCTCTTTTCGCTTGTTTGCACGCGGGGGTTGTCCCAAGCTTTGATGAAGACCTTGAACACGGAGATTCGCTCGTTGGTTGTGTTCACTCTGTATAGCTCTCTCTTTCCATAGTCAACAGTGGTAACGAGATCTGCGTCTTCCAAGAGCTTCATGTGCTTCCTCACCGTCACATAATTGGACCCGATCTCTTTAGCGATCCTTGACAAGGGAAGAGGCATGTCCCGCTGAATTAGGGTTCGGAGAACAGCCACCGCAACCTTAGAACTTAGGAATGTGTCAACGCTTAGAACCCTCTTTCCCTCAACCATCTCTATTTACCTCTTTTTATTGTCCTCTTCTTTTCCCCTCTGACCTCATCATGTATGCGCCTATAAACATGAAGACGATGCCACCCACGATTAACGGAACTAACCCTTTAAGGAACTCGATGCGATTCGCCGGATACATGACCACAGCCACCATCCAAACTATTCCAAAGAGTTCCACGGAAGCCAAACTGAAAAGAATCAAACCCACCCAAAACACCATAGTTCTTTGCTTAGAAACACTCATTCCCGCCGGCTCTCCTTTAAATAGGATTTTTCAGATATGAAGTCGTCATAGTCTTTTGATGTCGGTAGCGGAAGATACTTCTTGTTTCCTTTAGGTATATCTACTCGCCATGTATTTCTGAGTTCAGGAACGCCCCTGGGCATTTTTCTTTCACCAAAACTTTTTAGGAATTTTAATCATATAAACCTCACCAGCTAAATCTTATACAGGTTGTCCGCAATTGTGACAATATTTAGCACCAAGAAAAGGGGAAGCCCACAATTTCTGCATTTCTCTCTCAGTTAATGCTTAGAAAAGTCTTTTCGCGCACACCCAAAAGGATGGTTAAGGCTCCTTTAGTTCTTTTGTCGCTTCCCAAAGCACCACTCGCTCCGACAGTTCAACTCGTCGAACCGCTCCTTTAGCCGCCAACATCAGTAGGTGGTATCTCACCGTGGTCTTGGGGAGCTCAAGCTTAATAGACAGTTCTGGCATGCCACCTATGCCATCGCGCCTAAGCTTTTCCAAAATCCTACCTCGATTGTTCAAGCCATCACCCAGCCTCTTTTTCCTTGTCACCCAGCGCTACTGAAGCGCGCGCCTGCGAGTCTGGCTTAAGAAGAAAACATTTGTGCTTCCCTAGATCATTTTGTCAAATGCTAATTTTCTTGAATATCACCCTAACTTCGGGCTTTCCTTGTTCTTATCCTCGCCATTCACTAGTACGTATCGCATCAGTATAGTAAAACTTCCGACTCTGAATGAACCCCGAAAAAAGCTTAAAAAATGAAGCATCCGCTTCTTCATTTCAAGATTACGCTTTGGAATAAACGTAAGCATCAAATAACTGATATTCCTCCTCTTATATTTCTCATGCATACACTAGGATTCAAAAAGGGCCTAAAACGCATCCTTCTTCCATCAGATCCACACACCTTTTCATAGTCCTACCCTTTTACTATTAATTAATGATTTCATGCACTAGACCTAAGCCACCTAGAATAACCCTAACGCTATCCCAAAAATCGTTTTTCATACCGTCTAAGTAAGCACGTCTTTTATGGCTTCTCGGTGGTAGACATTACGATAACGTACATTTTCGCTCTTCCTACTCGTCGGGAAATTCTGACTTTACCCTCCCTTTCTAATCCCCAGATGTACTTGGAAACAGTGTTACGATGTATTTTTGTCTTTTTCGCAATTTCTTCGATTGATAAGTCTTTGGGGTACTCCCTTTTTAAGCATTCCATTATCTCCTCTACAAGTGACCGGGACAATTCTTGTTCACTAATGAATTGTATTGGTGAACAATGTTTATATAGTTGATTGGAAATTAATATTGTGCATCGATAAACAACGATAATGGTGAAGCGTATTGAAAGGCGGCAATGATGCTACAGATTATGGAACGATCCCCACATTGGAAAGTTCGAACGTCGAAAACCTAAAAATTACACTTAACCAGATCTGTTCTAAAATAGCATCTCGTTACAACTTGTATAGCTTAAATGGAGAGCCGCGTAGGGCTGCCATCATCGCTGCCCTCGCCAACTCGGAATGTCCTGCATGTATAGCTAGGAGGCTTGGTGGTAAAGCTGCACCCCAAAGTATTGATGCGATATACAAGGAATGTCACAGGTTAGCAGTCAACGTGTTGATAGAAGAGCTTTATAATCTGTTGAATAGACTGGGTTATACGGTTTCGATTACAAGTGAAGCTGAGATGGAATATTGTACTGCAGATGTGCTAATTAAATTAAAAAATTACGGCATAAACCTACGGTGTGGCGCAACTGGGCTGATGATAGAAATCAAAACTGGAACTTCATTATCGATCGATCAACTTCTTAGGCATCTTCTTGACGCCCCAAACGCGACGGTAATTGTTTGGAGGGTTAGAAGACGGCAAGTCTTAGCGTTCGATGGGAGGGAGCTTGAGCCTCTGCTTATCGAGTTTATGAGGACATGCATCCTAAGGGGGAAAAGGCTGCTGCAATCTCCAAACGTGTTATGCGATCATCCGATCTATTCGAGTCGCTGGTCACCAACCGAGAACCAGATCGAAGAGATGTTTAAAGATTTTGCTGCAGCGTTGGTTGAAACTAGAAAACACGTTATTGAAGCGATTTTCGAAAAACTAGGCATGAAAAAGGATGGGTTGTCACATTTGGAAGAAGAATTGCGTGATGATTGCTCCGAGGCTTAGAGGTGAGCCTTTTGGTTCTCAATAAAAGAGAGAGCAGAGGGGTCAAACTAGTCGCTGAAAACGGCGTTCAACCGATAGATTCCTCAAAATTCCTAGTTCGCTCCGAAAGGGATTCTAGAAGGAATTATCGGGTTTCTTGGGCTGGTAAAAGGTGGGTTTGCACGTGCGAGGACTACAGGAAGAGACATAGACGCTGTAAGCATATCTATGCTGTGGGCTACTATTTAGCTTTAAGAGGCTTTACCTTAACGCTCAGATCTAACCTACAATCTGACCCTTCGTGTTCAAGTTGCGGCTCCACAGATGCAGTAATCAGTCACGGATGGAGATGTAATAAAAGTGGACCTGTTAGGAGGTATCTTTGTAAGCGTTGTCGAGTAACATTTACGGATAGAAGTGGCTTCGAGGGCATGAAGAACCAGGCAATGGTCATAGCTACAGCTCTAGACCTATATTTCCGCGGCCTCTCCCTAAGAAAAGTTTCCGAGCATTTGGAAACCCTCCATGGCATAAAAGTCTCCTACACAAGCATCCACTACTGGTTATCCAAGTATGTTGAACTCGTTCACAATTCGCTTAAGGACTTATGTGTGAAAACCGGCGGACGCTGGCACGCCGACGACACTCTGGTCAGAGTGAAGGGTCGGCATGTGGTTCTGTGGGAACTTCTAGACTCTGAAACGAGATTTCTCATCGCCGAACACATCAGCAGGAAAAGGTCTTCAGAGGAGGCTTCAAAGCTACTTAAAAGGGGGCGTTCGCGTGCACAAACGTCGCAAGATAAGCCTCTAGAGTTAGTCACAGATGGCCTACCTTCATACACGGAAGCAGTAGAAAAGGAACTCGCGCCGAGTGTGTCGCCTCAGCGGGTTGTGCACATCCAGGGCCCCCTTACGGGCTCAGTAAATAACAATAAGATGGAGAGGCTCTACGGAACATTTAAGGAGAGGGCGAGGCTGGCGCTTCACTTTGACCACGAAGGGGGAGCTGATCTCTTCGCTAAGGGCTTTACAACCCACTACAATTATGTTAGGGGGCATATGGCGTTAGGTGGCAAGACGCCTGCGGAGGCTATGGGACTATCAAACCGTAAACTAAGCTGGTTAGACCTTATCACCAAGTCGTCCTTAAGAGGTAAGCGTGAGCGTGTAAGTTAATCTAACCAAGCCTTTTCCGCCTCTTTCTTACAGAACTTTCTATCTTAACCATCGTGTGTGCCAGTTTCAGAAGTTTTCCCCATTTCCCCTCCCTGCTCTCCACTATGCTTCGGGGGATCTTAATCCCAAGGAACTCCGCGGGAGTTAGTCCATCCAATGATGTGTGAGGCCTTAGAAGGTTATGCTCTAATCTTTTCAGTTCAACCACATGTTGTAATGTGTTGAAGGATCTGAACCTGCCCTCATGTAAACATTCGGTCTTAAATTCGCGCCAGAGCGCTTCAATATAATTGACGATGCCAAAATCCTCTCTTTTAGTTTTTGAGATTAGCTTTACATCGGGGAGGAACCTTTCAACCGCCCTTACATGACCTTTAAAGCCGTCGCATTTAATTACTTCAGGCTTGCTTCCAACGGTATTCAACATTCTCCGCAAGCACAATAGCGAGTACATGCACTTGAACCCTCGACCGGTGACCATGGATGGTCCGTAGCGGGATTCCTCGTCGATTGTGCCGGTGAGGTAAGCCGTCACCGGTTTAGTCAGCAAAATTTTGGCTTGGCTTTTGGTTAGCTTACTGTAGTTAACGGTCCTCCTTTTAAGTGTTATTTGCTTACCGCCCCTTCTGGGAGTGTATAGGGTGTATGTAGTGAAGTCGATCTCCACAGTTTTTAACTTGACCTGTTGTTCCGTGAGGTTGCGAAAGCTGAATTTCTCAAATTCGCCTAAAATTTCGCGGCTACGCTTAATAATAGAGTAGACGGCGTTACTCGATACACTGTTTATGTCTAGTCCACGTTTGGATGCCTCCCCTATAACTGCCTCATTTATCCTCCTGAATTCGTCTCCCTTTATGATGTGGGAAATAACGGTGTCCCAGAGCCAAAGTGGAGATTTAAACCCCTCTACAACGTCCCAATTAAACGTTTTACCACATAACTTACAATTCCACCGGGGAATCAAACCTCTCCACACACCTTCCCTAGGACCGTGCCCTATAACGTCAAGGTGCCCACATTCCGGGCATATGAGAGGCGTTTCTGAATAGTAAACCAGCGGGTATGCACCACTCTCTCGGAGGGACCTTGAAGGATTCCAGAAACCATTGATTACCTGTTTTGAGCGCACATCACCATTTTGCGATTGGAAAAAATGTTCAAGTTGGGATTGCGGAGTTGTCCTCCAAATCCAGTGCCGAATATCCGAGCAAGGAACAACCCTCCTAACTTTTCTCGATTCCTTATGAATGACCCCATTAATGTAGCCCATTAACCTCTTCTGTCCATCGGAAATGCGCCTCTTCATCTTACAGATCAACAACCGTTTTTGAACAACATTCTGAAATATTAGAAAACCACCGAAATCATGACAAGACCAATAGCGGTCTTTTTAGGTCTTCGGTGGGTTTCTTGGATGTTCAACTTTCGGTGGTAGGAATTTTTCCAAACTGACCGTCCCTGTCTCATGTTTACATTTTGATTTTTCCAATAACTCATTAACGATTGGTGAGGCGGGACATTTCCTCATGCAGTAGTCTACACTCACTAAGGTCTCCAGCATTTTGCAGTAGACTCTGTTATGTTGATGGGTCGCTTTCATCTTGTTACAAAGCACCTTTACCCTATTACGTCGGATCAGCGCAGCAACTACGAGAAACTCCCTTCTTTCCGCTATGTCAAACAATTTCTCGATGGATGTGGTGATAGGTTTATTGGGTTCTCTATAACTTTCAAGCTTGGCAAAAATTTTTTTGGGAATGTAAATGGTCTTTCCTTTAACCTTATCTGCACTGATGAAAGGTCCGAACGTACGCTCTTTTCCTGCTTTCTTTAATTTGTACATGGAAACATTCGCGCGCCATGAAGGGTTAAGTCAAAATTCCTGTGAGATTTCGGCCACTTGAGAGATTTCGGCGATTTTTAAAATCACCTCCAGATAGGCAAGTCTTCAAACTTCTGTTTGAGTCTTTTATAGCGCTTGTTTGTAAGTCGGGCTTGGCATATAGGGCACTCATACTCTGCCATATCTTTCTGAGCTTCTGTCATCTTCTCAGGAATCACTTCATGGACGATGAAGCGCCAGGAGACTTGTCCATCGAATTTGTCACGCATGACAAAAGTTTCCCGGAACTCTTCGAAGTCTGGAAACCTCTCTGCAAACTCGATGCAACGATACAGTTCCCTCCATGAATAGTGCAGGTCCCTGGCCAAAACCTTTATGAATTTGACTTTCTCTCCATGGGAGATCCTTTCCCTTTCGGCCAGTACCCTTGACCCAAGTGCGTGTTTCAAACCGATGAGCTCAACCACGCTCTCCCATTCCCTGCCCACGATCTCTGAACAGTCTTGAAGGAGTTTAGTGCGCCAATCGGATGGATGCTCCTCCCCCACACCCTCCTCTTCGACCCCCCTCTTAACCCCCTTCATCAGCGATGCTTCTGGAACCACGAACCCATCGTTCCAGCCCCTCCACCCCCCTCCGAGCTTGACCGCTAAAGCATCCACCTCCTTGAAATCTTCCTCGCCTAGGACTGACTTGGGCAAAAAGAAAATGAATCCCCCCTCAGACATATAGTAAAACATCTCGCTACGGGGGCCAAGGAGGTTTTTCAAAATCTCGATAGCTTCATTTTTTCCTTCCATCTCTTCTTGTCTCCCTCTCGCTTAGCGTGTGGCTGCCTCTTACTTTCATGAGTTTTTGCCAGACTTCCATTTTAATCAAGAACTCCTCTAGGTCAAGCTCGTCACGATCGTAGAGTAGCGTTTCTCTGAGGGGACAGCCCGGCGGTAAACTCTCAAAAGCGAAACGCTTAAGCTCCCTGATGTCCACCTTACGCGCGCGCTTCCGATCTAATCCCAGACCCCTTCCCTCCAATTATAAAGCGAGTTAGAAAACAGCCGAGCATAGCTCCGGCACGCGCTATACCGACCGATGAAACGTGGACTGACTCCTGCCCCTTCATGGGAAAACTTATTACCGTGTTGCCAAAACTCTTCATTTGTGGAGGTGGCTTCACTCACACGATCCACCTCCACACACCAGAGGGGTGGATGATGCTGCAACCTGTTCACCCCTCTAGTGTTAACCCGCATTTGGTTTAAAAGTGCTTGTCAAAATTTTTTGAACATGATGGGGGTGCTAATAAAAATAAAATAACCGCTACAATACTGGCATTCGTTTTAATCAGTGGCTGGCTATGATGGCGGTGATGTAAATCCGTTCCCATTCCACGGGCGCTACGGGGGACGACTTCTTCACTTCCATCTAGAAGGCTCAATTGGCCGTCGACGTCGACCACGAAAGTTCCATTTGCGGTGTCAGCTGGGACGTCCCAAGTTGCGGTGTAGAAACCTGCTGTGACTTCAGCGAAGGTCAAAGAGACCACTGCCTCTATTGGTGCGGTTATGGTGCCGGTTACCGCTGCGCTTTCGGCTACAGCACCGAAGCAGTCTTAGATGTTGACAGTTAAGGTAATGAAGGTATTAAGGAAACGATCCTCAATGAAGGGGCAGTGTAGATCAACGACAGTTCTGCACCGAATTCATCGAGTTTTCACCATGCGTACAACCACATGGTTTGAGAATTTTCCCTTCTTGCTTAGAATGGTTGCTTGAGAATGACTTTCCCGTTAGGCAGGCTTGCAACGAACTCCCATCCTTCAGCTAAGTAACTCTCAACCTCATCTACAGCCACCACCTTCTGCCTCGCACAATCGTTTGTTCGTTCGCCGAGAAGTCTCCTTCTAACAATCGCCTGAAACTCGTCGTCACTCATAGAAGACAGATCCATCCCCTCCATTTCCTCTTGATCAAAGCCCGCTACCAAGAGGAGCTGCTTTCTGAAGGCTTCTCTCAGCCTCTCTTCACTCGTTTCAGGCTTCGTGGTCTGCAGGTATTCTTGGCTCTTCCTATAGGCCTCACGCATGTCCTCGATTACGCTTTCGGGAAGCCTCTGCTTATTGGTTGTGTATCGGTTCTCTATGTCGCCCTTGTGCCCCATCCAGAACTGCCTGTAGTCACGCAAAACAAGACCCTTCGATTCCGCTAGCATGAGTTGTGTGTCGAAATATGACCTGAGTACGTAGGGTCTCCATGGAAAGCCCGCCTTCCTTATAGCCGCCCTTATTATGTCACCTATATTTACATCTCTGATGAAAGGTTTCATCCTCAGCTTTGGGGTGATCATCGGCGAGTTCGAGGTTATCTCTTCCCCATCTCTTATTCTCTCTTCCAAGTAATCCTTCAGGTACTCGCATCCCTCTTCGCCGAGGAACGTGAAATACTGGTGTCCTGCCTTGCTCAGCTCCCTGCGCACGATCACCAGCGTTGGGGTTCGCTCGAAAATCACAGAATCGCCTTCAACTTTCATCTCTGGCAAATCCTGAACCTTCAGACCGTCCCCGCCCTCATAGTTTCCTAGCGTATTTATTCTCAGCCCGCTGTGGGCGACTAAAACGCACGCAACCCTAGCCTTCTTATCGCCTGAGAGGAATATTCCTCTAAGCTCATCTCTGGTTGGAACACGCTCTTCTCTGAGCGTCGGGGTGTCCTCAACACCCTTAATTTTGATGTTAACCTTGATTTCTCTTCCGTTGTATGCGAGCCAAGACTTCAGAGCCTTCATCGACGAGCTTATGTAACTGCCCGCATAACCTTTCTCCTCAGCTGAGGTTACATGATCCATAAGCAAATTGTGCAGTTCCCGGTCCTTCATGGAGGCGAGCCCACGAGGGGTTATGCCATGCAACTCGCAAAAGCTGCCCAGCCTGCGAAGACTAACATCAGCCGTAACCTTAGAACCTCTAGAAACGTTATCATACCAGCGCCTGACATCCTCATCCTCAAGCAAATAAGCGTACTTCGCCCTTCCCATGCGTTAAAAATGGCTTGCCCAAACTAATAAATCTTATGGTTCTGAACCCAAAAGATGGTGGGCCGGGCCGGACTTGAACCGGCGACCTTCTGCGCGTCAGGCAGACGTCCTAACCAAGCTAGACGACCGGCCCTTCAAATATTAAGTTTAGTTCGGTCCGCATTTTAGAATTTCGGTTAGGCAAAATCCTTAATAGTTTTTCCCCACACGTAGGTTGTTGAGCCCAGGAGGGCGGGTAGATCAGCTTGGAATGATCGCAGCGTTGGCATCCTTCATTTCTTGCCATAGATATTTTAATATGAAAACAATCTTATGTAATAGATGTTTGCAAATGAGGCGGTTCTCCGAAGACGAAATTGATGAAATTCGGAAACTCGTTGGGAAAGGCGCCAGTCTTAGTAATATTAGCTCTCATTTGGGGCGTTGTAAGTCCGCTGTACAATATCATGCAGCGAAGCTTAGAGAAAAACGTGCAAGGGAAAAAGAGCTTCTTGTTGAAAACTTAACTGACAAGGAGTTGGGATGGTTGATAGGGTGTTATGCAGGTGATGGCAGTCGGTACCTTAGAAAGGACGCTTATTCCTACGAAGTGAAGTTTGCGTTGAGTGAAAACGAATATGCTATTGTGAAGTTTGTTGAGGCAGTTTTGTTGAAGGTTGGCATGAGAACCCGAAGAAGTATTGAAGGAAAGCGAGTGTATGTAAGATGCCAAAGCAAACACTTGTATAGGTTCATGGAAAGACATCTAATGTGGGATGGCAGAAAGAAGTCAACTTCAGTCAGACTGGCCAACCTATCATCTTATTCAAATAATTTCTTGTTTGGATTTCTATGTGGCTTAATAGATGCCGATGGAGGAACGAAGAGACTTTACATCTCAACTTCATCAGCAAAACTAGCAGATAGCATACTAGATATTTGCGAAACGTTGGAAATTGGTACTAATAAACACGAATATGATGTTTTTCATATATACCTGAGCAAACCTGATTACATCAAAGCCTGTGGAAAATATGGATTCTCCTCTATCAAGCATAGAATAAGTGATGATGGGCCGGGAAGGGGCTCCCCTTCCGTTAGTGGACCGGGCGGGATTTGAATTCGCGAGCGCAGTGTTTCAGACGCTGAGCTTCCCGCGTCCTCCACGATGCCAACGTGGCGATCATTCCAAGCTGATCTACCGGCCCCCCAACGAACTAAGCAGAACAAAAACTATTAAGGATTTTGCATGACCTTACTGTAGACATATATGTTGGAAATGTTGTCTGCCGCTGGATTTGCTCAAACTGGATGTTGTTCTATCTTTTCTGGTATATCTTAGAATAAACCAGCTGAAGGACGCGGGTTCAAATCCCGCCCCGTCCACATCGGATGAACCCTTTACTTCACGGATTTTCAAGACGATTTGGGAATTAAAGAAGAAGGGTAGAGCAGAGGCTGCATTACGGGGTGTTTCAAAGAAGTTAAAGCAGTTAAGTAGAGAAACAAACTTGGACGACCCAGAAGCCGTTAAAGAGCACATAGCAAATAAAAAGGTGGGCAATTGTTTCAAAGAAGGGTTAGCCGTAGCCTACAACCATTATGTTGCCGTAAATGAGTTGAAATGGGAAAAGCCAACCTATGTGAGAGAGGAAAATGCCATTAGGGTTCCGACAACCGAGAACGTTGAAAAATTGATAAAGCATTCGTTAGTAAGGCTCATACTTTCTGTTTAGACTTCCATGCGTACCAAACAATCAGTGCTGTAGCCGCAAGTCCTGAAAGCCACATTAGTATCGCATGTGCAGATGGTTTTGCCAAATACGTAGGCAGATCAGTGAGGCCAAGACCAGTGTAGACTATGCCCACGATGATGTTTGCCCAGCGATTTGTCGCATTCTTTAGGGTCAGGGACAGGAAAGCCATCACCAATGGAACCAACAATGCGATTGCGAGGATTAGCAATAGTTCAGGTCCTATTTTCATGCCTTCTATTTCTCCTGTCGTTAGAAATTGCTGTAGTAAATCTGGCTCGAAAATCCCCAATATCGCGCCAGCCAAAGAAGCCCCTTCGAAAATGAGCCACAGCACTGAAATCTTTATCTTCCAATCTTCCAGATTTTTTCACCTCCCTATAATAGCGTTTTAAACATCTGTGATTCCAAAGCATATAAAACTTCACACCTACTTCAATGCTCTTAAACAGATAATCAAAGAACTGGTTTCAATAAATGAAGAAGTTTATAAAGAAGCCTTAACCCACATTTTACCGATGAAAAATGCCAGAAAAAAGAAAGACATTCCAAAAAGAAGCCTACGTAACGGGTTCAAATCCCGTCCCGTCCACCGAATATCTTGTCGAAAAATTATTTAGTAATGGTTAAATTTGGCGATTTGAATCTCTTAGTAAGTCTTTATTTTGTTGGGATGCTCAAGACTGCTAGGTTCGCGCGAGGAATTCATCTTCTGCCTGCTTGACCGTCGTCGGTTGCTCTTCTGCTAGAACCACTTCGGGCTCCTTTGGCTGCTTTTCCATCCTGCTCCTCCCTTTCTCCCTTAGGTCCACCGAGAGCATCATGAGGTACGGAATCGAGAGGTAGAGGCCAGCCAACCACGGATTTTCAAGCCAGACGGCCAGTCTAAGCACTTGATCCACAAACTCCCTTCCAACCACAAGGGAGAAGATGTCCGGAAACCAAACAGCCGTTAAAGTCAAGGTCAAACAAACGACAAACTGCATTAGCACGCTTCTTCCCTTTCCTAAGATAACTGAGGGGGTCATGGAAGCCAGCACAAAATCCAAGCAAAGGCGTGCACGAACACAATGACATCTATACGAGGGTTCAGCCACCCCTCAATCGAAGGCCAGAGCATGCCAATCTTTTGAACAACAGAGTTGACAGCCGTTTCTGTGAACAACTGATAGCTAATCAGCAGGGCCCACGCGGTAGAAATGTAAAGCGGCGTTACTATCGCAGCCCTTCCCATATCGATCACCACGTCTACGTAGAAATCTTATTATGTCGTAATATTTAATAATTCTTTTCCCTTTATACTAATTCCGGATATTTTAAGGCTCTCATCTAGCCCCACCAATAAGGGGTCTTGGAAAGCTGCTTAAGGTCTTCCCATCATAGTGAAGGTTGCTATGGCCGCTATCAAGACGCCGACAATTATGAGAACCAAGAACATGGCTTGCGGCATCCCCATGATAAGGTGTTCAATGTCATAGTTTAAGGTGACCATTTTGCTCTCGGATGAATGCGAGTTGTCAAAGTGTAGGATGTAGGTGCCGGTCATCTCTGCTAGGAAAGAAAGACTTTTTTGACCGACCCTCTCATGGTGTAAAATGACGTCTCCGTGGGGGTCAGTAACGTAGAAGTTTAACCCGTTAGCTGATTCTCCAACAACCGAGAAACCTATCGAAACCCTGTCGTTCTTGTGAAGGCTCAGCGACCTAGTAACCTCGCTTCCCGGAGGAACCGTAAAGTTCTCAGTCGTTGCATACGCGCTGCCAACGACTAAACCAATCACGACTGCAAAAAGAATCAGAAGAAAAACGCTATTCCTCAGTCGCATCACAGCTTCTTTTTCCCATGCCAAACCTTGTTGTGTTTCCTCTTGAAAAGATTGTGAATCCCAAATTCATGTCAAAAATCTATAATTTCACGCGCGCACTATTCCCTTCTCTCCACCGCTATGGTGCACTTAGTGGCCAAGGCAGCGATGGCTCCCAACGCTACCAACGGGAGGGCAAGAATCACCCCTACAACCCCTACCGTGGCCGGTATCTCGAGAAGGGTCTTGCCCTCCTCGTCCCTCACAATGATCCTGGTCACGTTTCCCTCGTGGATCAGCTCCTTAACCCTCTTGACCAGGTCCTCGGACGAGACCGAGAACTCCTCCTTCACAACTTTGCCCACGGGAGCTGCGCAAGAGGGACAGAACTTCGCGCCCTCAGGTAACTCGGCCCCGCACTTCTCACAAGGTGGCAATCTCTCACCTCGACATCAGTTAAGACTCTGTTGTTTAAAAACTATTTAAGGATAGTCTTAAAAGGTAACGCCTTTCATGAAGACTTGCTCAGAATACACGTATGCCCTCTTCAGCCCTTCAGCTCATAATCCGTGTAATATCCTCTAGAACGGTCAGGGACGCGTAGAGGATCCGTTCTTTTGAAATCTGAATTGATGGTTCATAAATCTTTTAGGAAAACGCCGAGCTAAAGGCGCCTGTTTAATGGGCGGGGTAATGGCATGGCTAAAGAGCATAAGGAGTTTCTCCAGATTTGGCTGAGCTGGCTTTTAGGCACCATAGCCGGCTCTTTGATCAGCGCCATGTTTTTTGATGCCCTCGCTCTGGAAGCCTTTCTCCTATGCGCTTTGATTGGTCGTTTTCTCCTCAGACGTCTAATCGAGAAGCGGGAGCCTCGGCCAGTTTTGGTCTAATTTGACGATTCGTTTGTTCACTTTCTAGGTCGTCTTTAGGCAACGAGTTCCTTTTAGCTTATTGTGAAAGCAGGTTTCTCTTCCTGTGTGGCAAACGATTCCCTCTTGCTTGACGAGGAAGTTGAGGAAAAACCCGCTGTGGGAACCATCATCGTACCCCCAAAGGGAAGCGTCACTATACAAGACGTGGTTATCCGAAACCTCACCGACATCGACCTCGAATTCTGCATAAGAATGAACGAAAAACTCAAGGAACTCGCCATAAGCAAAGTGAGATAGCTCACCCAAGACGTGTTCGAGGTGCGGTGCTAAAGGCGCGAGGTCTTTATCACCCAACCTCTTTCTTTTGGGGTTAATACGCCCTCTTTGAGCAGCTTGTTGAAACCAGCTTTTAGATGATTCCAAAAGCCCTTATCGTAAATCACTAATCCATCTTTTAGGGAATCCAAGATTAGAGGGTGAAAGCTCTCCAGCATGGACTCAGCCTCTTCTCTAGTGTAAACAAAGGACTCCACCCATCCGTTTGAGGGTAGGGAGTACTCGTAAAGCCTATCCTTGAAGCTCAGCTCCTCATGGGACACGATGACGAGAAGGTCGTAGTCGCTGTGCCTTGTGTAGTTCCCCTTCGCCATAGACCCGAAGAGAATTATGGAGAGAACCCTATCACCCTTCTGCTTTAAGATAGCGTCTACAAAGCTTTGGAGGGAGCTAAACCTAGGTAACTCCCGTAACCGCTCTAGCAAGACTTATCACCCTCTCAGCGTGTTGGAGGGCTTCCCTCGCATCATCCTCGTTGAACATGTGAACCGGAGCTCCACTAGGAAAGGCGTTTGGGTACCTCGTCGGGATGTAGTAGCGATTAAGTATCCTGCACGCTACCTCAGCTTCTTTAGGCATTTGAGTGAATTTTGAAACTTCCGTAGCTAGAGCAATAAGGTTGTGGCCCGCTGTTGGGGAGCCAAAGTGTTCAAGGACAGCTTTCAAAGCCTTTTCGGCGGCTTGTTGGCATGCAAAACAGCACCACGCGTGGTTGGAGGTTGCAAAAAGGTCTCCAGCCGCCTTAAGCTCTCCTTTAGCTTGCTCCATCCAGTCCACGGTTCGACGCAAAGGGAACACCTTGACTACAAAGTATAAAACTCCTATATCTACTTTCGGTGCGTGCAGGGCGCTATAACATACTGCCGCGGCTTAAGCGTTGGGCTCTATGCTTCTGGAGTGCTCATCCCGCTTTTCCTTGTAAGGCCAAAGGTAGATAAGACAGCCTTTAAAGAAGCTTGGAAACTCTTTCCAAAATACGCTGGAAGAGGTTTAAGCTACAAACTCATCAATCGAAAATCAGAGAACCAGCGGTAAGCAAAATTGGATAGCCGAAGTCACGAGAGATGATCTCCTCTGCATTGCTTATGATCTTGAGGAAGCGCCTCCCCCTCCGTTGTTTTATACAAAACCTTGCGAAGACTTATAAGATAACGTTTTTATATAATTTTGTTAGCAAAAACGGTGGTTACAATGGCTAAAGAGAAACTGCTAGTGAGGCTAAGCGGGGCAGCCGCCGATGTTCTAAACGAGCTCGTTAGGAGAGGCTATTTCTCCACAAAATCCGAAGCCATACGCGTTGGAATCCTTAGGCTTGGCGAGAACTTCGGCTTGTTCA
>Ga0315314_1001560_pt1 | contig 20525 bp, 25 predicted proteins | sample TDP9_MG_FD_203631 | JGI IMG/M metagenome (GOLD analysis project Ga0315314, IMG submission 203631) | Freshwater sediment microbial communities from Lake Towuti, South Sulawesi, Indonesia - TDP9 | ecosystem: Environmental > Aquatic > Freshwater > Lake > Sediment | place: Indonesia: South Sulawesi... | reverse complement strand
AAGAAGGGCGAAGCAGCTGCAAGATTGACGTTCAACTTCTATGAGAAAATTGAGGACCTTATGCGCAATCCATTTTAGGCAATTATCATTGGATACGCCAGGTCTCGGGCAACCCACCATTCGCACACGAAGCCGAAATGCAGAACATACATGCTGAAGCCCCAAGAGCGGTGCCACTCAATTGTTTCCAGAACGTAAAGTCCTCCAACCTTTCGGCGAGTTAGGAGAAAACTTGTCAACATTTCGCGTTCTTTGGCCGCTCTTTCTTTCTTCTCTTTGATGTCTACACGTATCTTTGAAGCGAGCAGTTGCTCGAATACCTTGTCTTCCGGTGAATCTTGCCGTTGCTGAGTCTCTGGAGTTGTTTCCGTCGAGATATTCAGGAAACGCAAGTAGCTCTCCAGAAAAACCCTTTTCTCTCAAAAAAGCATTATGCAAAAAAATAGCTCTATCATAGGCGAATCCTGCTATTGAGGCTTAGCCATGAATAGGCAATACTATGAAGATGGCGATTTGAGTATCGGGTTAAAGGATTGTTTCGGGTTAGAGGCCCGGCTATGCTGGGTTTGGCTGACGGTTTTTACCTACTTAGGTTATTTGTTTTATATGCTTGCTTAGTCCTTTTTGAAGTCTAATCATTGCATCGACCATCTTATCTTGAACAACACACCAGTCATCTAAATTGGCTAATCCTTTATTTGCGACTATTTTCGCTATTCTTGATGACTTTCTATCATCAAGTCGTTCCCAGATTAGTTGTTCACCGAAATCGCTTTCGATCTGTTGCTTACTTTTGTGAAGATCATCAAAAATCCTTTTGTTTTTACTGACGTCCGCACTCTCAATCGCAAGTTGGACTCTCGCCTCATCCATCAATATGACGTATTGGTATACAACTCCACTTATGCCTGCACCTGCAGATATCCAATTATCTTTGCTTGGAGATATAGCTGAAAATAAATCCGTCTTATTCTTACTCCCCTCTAAGAGTTGTTTCCAAAATTCGAGTCTTCTTATATGTCGTTCAGCAAGTTCTTCTTTCACTTCACCAGCTTCTTTCATCTGTTTACTTGGCTCGGACACTATTGAAAAGTGGGGCGCAGGCGGGGAATTTTCAATCTGGAAAACTTCCAGCTTGATCAGATAGAAAGATATGTCTTGTGGAGAATTCTTGTTTAACCAATCGACTGCCGCGACGTGTTCTGGCTGCGGATTTTCACAGATCCATGCAGCCTTTTTTGTTTCCAGATTTGCCAGATACGTAAGAATTTTTCCCATGTGGTCATGATCACTTTTCCCGAATTGGTTCTCGATGACTACTAAATCGCCGTCAGGACCTTCTGTCAAGAGATCTGCCTCAAAAGTTTCTCCTACATCTGCTTCTCGCTCAACAACAGTAAGAGGTGTCCCCAACGTTTCTCCGAGAATATCAATATTTTTTGCTAACCATGGCGTAAAGTCTTTCTCTTCATTCTTCCAGACATTACGAATCGGAACTCGTTTAAGTCTACTGATAACCATTTTCCCACTTCTATATATCATCTTGAAAATATATGCTTCTTAAAACTTGCTACAAAAGCTACAGATGTAGAGATAACGTCTCAGATTCCAAGACTCTGGTTCTCAACTGAGACAGGCGAGTTGGGAGTACCGGACCGATACGTATAGATGTCTTTTAAGGAAGAGCTCCCAGAAGCGGTGTAGCAAAACACTACACAAGGAAACATTTAGAGAGGCTTAAGCGGATATATGATAAAGCCGGCTAAGAGTTTTCTCTTAGGCGAAGATCTGTTTTTGAGGTCGACAGTCTTGGACCCGAAGAAAAAGATTTACCAATATAGAGACGAAAGTTAGGTGATAGGAGAGATAAAAAGTGAGTTTCAGACAAGTCGATGTATTTCCGTCAGAGGAATTTGCAAAAGGTTATGTTGCTGGATTTTTTGACGGGGAAGGATCTGTTGGGTTGTATTTTCAAGAGAATCGCCCAAAACCTGTTATCAGCATTACAAATTGTCACTGGCATATCCTCAACTATCTGCATGCATTGGTCCTTCCACTCTTGGAAATTGATGTGTGTAGACCCAAATATATGCAAATCAGAATATCATCGTGGGAGGCTGTCAAGAATTTCATCCATGTTTTTAAAGATCTCTGCATAGTTAAAAGGGAAGAGCTCGAATTTGTGGATCAAGCGGTGAAACTTCATCAGAAACTTGTTAATGAACGAAAAGGCAGGAAGATTTACTCTCAAGCTGAGATAGAAGCTTTTAGGAAAATTGCTAATGAAATAAAGGCAGTCAAGAGGAAGATCCCAGAACACGGCAGATACATGAGCACGCGATGGCCTTTGCAATAAAGAACGGGCGGGAAATTATAATTAGACCTTTTTCGCTGTCCTTGCCACTCAAGGACTCTTTTGTCGGCAATCGCGTTGAGAGATCGAACTTGTTGTTGTGCAGGGATGGGGTTTACAACAAGGAGTAACTATGTTGGAAAAATAACAAAGGGTAAACAGTTTTAGTTTCAAGTTTATTGAAGGGATCGACTTTTATTCTTACACTCACACCTTTCTTTTTTATCATCAGCACTGCAAACAAAGATTCCAGACTTCTACCCTGGCCTTTATACAGACAAAAATACCTATACCTTGGCACACCGGATACACCGGGCAGATCGGTCTCAACTCTATTAATGAGTTTTTGTATGATCTCTGCAGTTTCTGGAGTAGCCCATCTTAATCGGGCTTCCCAGCTTTTTTCATGTTCAGGGCGTTCTTTTTCCTCTTCCTCTCTCTCAAATGTCTCTGCGCTGACCAAATGAGCATGAACACTCAATCCGACGCCTTCCCTTTCGAACGTTTTCAGCTCAGTAATTTCGGGCTTTAAAGGAAGCATGCCTAAGACTTCGTCCAATTCTGCCGTTCTTTCATCAATGATTGTCGCTACAGATGGTTTGGTGGAAATAATATCATTCAGAAACCTGTAAATCTCATGTCCTATGCCTTGCTTTTCAAGAAGCGCTTTTTTGAAAGGGTCTTCGACAATTTCGTCGTATATAGCTTCAACAACAGTTTTTCTATTTCGAGGATTTTCTAACGCTTTGACAAACTTGGATATTTGAGGGATTATATGCTCGTATAGGGTTAGAAATCAAAGGTTTTTGCACAAAAACAGCAGATCCCTTGCTTACATCGATAGGTACTTAACTCTTCCAAAAACCAAGTTTGAAGACAAGATGAGTCCATTCTTGAGAGAGATGAAGTAAAGCGAAAGATTCTCTCTAAGTCTCTTCTTGTTCCTTCTCCACTTTTTCTCGTTCCTTTTTGAATCTTTTGTATTCTTCAAGCACAGCGTCTATTTGGCTGTGGATGAAGTCTCTGGCATTCGAGTACCCCAGGTTCATCTCACCTATCGCCTCATCGAGTTCATCAAATTCTCCTTTCGGAATCTCAATCAACTCGCATTCCTCGTTCAACACATCGAGTCTCCTCCGGATGGCGTCACGGACGAACTCCTCCTTAGTTGTGTAGCCCAATTGCTTGTTCTCCTTTGTGAAGTTCTCAATCTCAGCTATTACGTCGACTGGTAAGATCACGGACTCTTTCAGAAGGGATTCTATAGCGTCTTGGTATGTTTGCATCTTGCTCGTCTGCGCCATCAACTCGCCGAGCAGGGCTGTGAGCCTCTCATGGACATCATCTGATATTCTCAAAGTCTTCATTCCTGATCACCCTTAATATCTGCGTATTTCATATATATCGTTTGTCATTTTTGATAAGAGTATGAGGAGTATAATTAATACAATAAGATTAATAAATGTTTTCTGTATAAAATATATACGAGACGATATCTATGAAGGCACATATGGGCATAACAATCGACCCAAAACTACTCCAAGAGATAGAAAACCTTCGAGGCAGGGAGAAACGCAGCACATTCATCGAGCATCTGCTTCAGCTCGGTCTAAAGGCCTTTAAGGAGGGCAAACGATGAAGAAGATCCCTGGGATCAAAGGACTCCTTATCCGGAAGGCAACAGTGGTCCCAAGCAAATTGGGACTATGCGAGGTTTGTAAGGGAAGCGGTCGGGTTCGATACTTTGTGGCCGCCAAACTGCCAAGGATCCTGAATCTCTGCGACAAGAATTACCTTAGAATCCGGGATCGATTGGAGAAGTCCCTAATCGATATTCTAAAGGAGGAAGGCCTGCATGGTTAATCTTGTTGAGGACTGGAAAGAGCTCGAGGATTATTCTCGGTGGTGTCGCTATGGTTGTTACCAGACAAGGGAAGCCTCTGACGGCCTGGAAGTCCGCGTTGTCGTCGGTAGGTTTGGCTACATCAAAGCCTTCGAGGATCCAGACGACAAGCTGCTGAAACGAATAGTAGGTTTCTGTGAATCTGAGGGCTTCATAAAAATCGTTGGGAACATCCCGGATGAGCTGTTCTTCGTGGAGAGGAGTCAACATTGACCAGAGCTTTGAGAGCGGTCTTGTCAATGAAGTTGGCGGTTCAACATCAGAAAGCAATAATCTACAGTGTTTTGGGGAGAAATCTCGGCGATGACAAGGAACGATGGATTAGAGCGCTTAGAAATGCTATTCTGGCTTTTGAGCGAGACGATGCAAAGGTTCAGGCGATCGCGGCAAGAGAGGTCCTGAAAGAGCTCGAGGCGGGTTGCTGATGCGTACTCTGAAGCTTGACTTGGACGGTAAGAACGGCCTCGACAACTTTCTCGACCGGCGTTGGATCATGAAGTACATGGGACTCAAAGTTGTGGCTGCACGGTGCTCTCACACTGTGAATGGCTGGCACCTCGAGCTCGACCTGGACAACGAGATCGATGATGTTAAAGCGATCTTTATGCAGCTTGCTTTGGGAAGCGATTACCGTCGAGAGGTCTGCAACCTTCTCAGGACAGAACGAGGGTGTGAGAACTGGAATAACCTCTTCAAGAGGAAATTCAAGATAAACGAACTTGGCATGCGGGTTCAGGTGAGCGAGGAGAAGCCGGATCCAGGTCTGTCTCAGAAGATCATGGATCTCCTGGAACTTGGAGAATGAGGCGAGACCGATGAAGGGAAAGAAGGCTTTGACCTTGATGCTTGATTTCGAAGAGGCGAAGGGAATCACTGAGGAGATCGCGCGAATAGCTGAGCATTTAGACGGAGAGATCCCATACGAGTATCCATACCTGGACGATCTGCGCGAATTGATACTGATAATTCTCGAGGAATAGGCTACGTTGTCGCTGAGTAAGCAACCGGACCCCTTCTGAAGAGATCTGACAGGCTTGTGGGTTAAAGCGATAGTCTTGATTCCCAGGAAAGGCGGGGAATTCCTTCTTGAACAAGCTAAGGTTTTCAAAAGGTATGGAGCCTTCCTCGAGTTCAAACGCAAAAGGGTTGAGGCTGAACATCAGGGTGACGGGGTCGGCGTAGCTCTTGTCCTGGGTGCCCCAAGCAAGGTTGACGGTGACTTCGGAGAGTTCACGGTTTTCCTCGACTCCGACCATATCGAGAATCTGATCAGAGCTCTGAAGGAAAGCGACAGTCAAACCGCAAAACTCACAGGCAGGCTTCAATGGGGTGGGAAAAGACCCTACACCAGCCCATGGCTGGAACACCACATGTGAGGTTCAGATGATGAAACAGGGTTATGGGATAGAGGCTGTTCCTGAAGGGGTCCCCTCCAGCACAGATGGAAAAGAGGCTAAGAAAAATTCTAAGTACAAAACCGTCCAAGTTTCTGTAGAAACTTTCGATCTTCTCTGCAGTCTCAAAAGTGAAACTCAGAAGATTTTTGAGAAGAAAATTAGTTTCGACGAGATCATTCGGTGGCTCATCGTTGCGAAAGTCGACTGGGCCGACTTAGTTTTTGCAAGGAAAATCCTTGCAGATGAGGAGAGGCAGACATGAGTGAAAGAACAATCAAACCCGCCATCATCGAGGGAAATGGAGACTTCGAGCTCAACGTGCAAGATCACCTCATAAGCCAGCCCTTGGCAGAGGTTGGCATAAGGAATAGTGGTAAGAGCTATCAAGCAGGAAAGATCTGTGAGGACCTCTGCGAGGTTAAGCAGCCTTTCGTCGTTATTGATCCTGAGGGCGAATACTGGACCCTTCGAGAAAGATATCCGGTCATTGTCGCAGCAGTTGGTCAGGCTGTTGGCAGGCCGAAAGGCTACAAGGCGGACTTAACCATCACAAGTGACACGGCGCCGGCTTTGGCCCGGCGAGTGGCGGAGAAGGGTTACAGCTTAGTCTTGGATCTCAGGAACGCTACGATGGCTCAAGGCTACGACGTCTTAGGGAGCTTCTTGGAATCTCTCTACCAGGTTGAGGCCGAGTTCAATCGGCCCCTGGTCGTCATTATGGAGGAAGCTCACGTTCTCGTCCCAGAGATCGGGCGCATCAGGCTTCCAGACATGCGAAAAGCACAGGAAAAAGTCATATACTGGACATATGAGGTTGCTGCACGTGGACGGCACAGAGGATTAGGATATATCTGCATAGCGCGAAGGGCCGCCGAGGTTGCTAAGGCTGTCTTGTCACAGTGTCCCAACCGTATTATCTTCAAACTCGTGGACCCATCTGATCTGGCGTGGCTTCGGGAAAGTGGCCTATCCAGGGAAGAAGCTGAGGCGGTTAAGAGGCTTCCCCAGGGTAAAGCCATGGTCATCGGGCTTTCTGATGAACATTTTTATGTTATGAGTAAGGCTCGGGTCTGCACTCACGGGGGTAAGACACCAATCGCGATGGCTGTGGAAACCCCTGAGCTTGAAAGCGCCATTGCTGACCTCGCCGAAGTGATTGAGGCGCCGTCTCCGCCCGAGACTGTGCCTAACGAGTTGTTGGACAAAATGAAAGCAACGGTCTCGGTTTACGAGGAGAGGATTAAGGAGCTTGAAAATACGCTCTTGACGGAGAAAAAGGTAAAGCTTGAGCTTATATCTGAAGCTGAGATGTTGAGGACTCAGGTCAAAGATTTGGAGTCCAAGATTTTTTCTTCCGAGGAACGGTTTGCGTACGAGGCCAGAATTAAGTCTCTTGAATCCGATATCGGTGTAATGAAGGAGCAGCTCGGTAAGGCCGCTGAGATTGAAACTACGTTAGAGAGGATCCGGGAGTTATTCGGCTCATGGAAGGATCTCATGCTTGAAACGAGCAGTATCTTAGCTTTGGAGCTGGTACCGGGCGATATGCAAGCCGTCATTCAGGAACGGGATGAGTTGAGGAAAAAAGTAGATGTCTACGAAAGGGAAGAGGCGCTTAAAAGAGAGCTATTCCAACAGACAATACAGGATCCAGGCGTCAGGAGCTGGATGAACGATGCAACGCGGTTTTTGAGAGATCTCAGCAGACAGGGACAGGCAGGCGAAGTGATATTAAAGGCTTCATTGCGGATGGATCCGGAGGCGGTTTTCCTGCCGGAAGAGATGCAAACGGGGTACACTTCTTCCACAAACCTGAACTATCTAAACATGTTGGCGTCTAAGGGTCTCCTCTGGGAAGCTCGGAAGAGAGATAGAAAGGCGTTCAGGAACCGGTTCCACACGTGGGTTATGGAAAATGTAAGAAAAATCAAGCCTGGGGCCCCGGACGGCGCCATAGAAGAGATAGCTGAGCAACTGAAACGCACGGTTATCAGGTGAACGAGATGGGTAGGACCGAGCTCCGGAAAGTGGCAAGGGAATTCCTTGAAGCCTTAAGGGAAGAGGTTGATAGTTGCGTTCTACTCGGTGATACCGAGAGGCTTGAAAGGTTGATCTCAGCAGTCCACGCCCATCTTGATGCGGAGGTAATCAGGGCGATCAGAAAGAAGGGATTCGAGAAAGAACTGCAGGAATTATGTGAAAAAGTTGGAAGAGTTCCTCCTGAAGACCGGGAGGTATAATCCCAATTGAGCGAACGAGAAATCCAGAAAATCACCGCTCAGATCAACGCGATTTACGAGGGCCTAAGTTTCATCCTGAGCCGGATCGACGAGATCGAGAAAGCCGCGCATGGACACGTAGAAGCCTGGGATGCGAATAAGATCAAATGGATCCAGGCTGAAGGTGCAAGCGGACCATACGAGAAGGCAGAGCCTCAGGGTCTAAGAGACTCCGACTTTGACCTCATGCTCAAGGATCTAAAAGCTCACAATGGCAAGCTGACACGTGAAGGCTGGTTCTACTGGGTTTTCTCGGATCAAGCGACGGTCGGAAGGAAAAAGAGGCATAGGTAACGCTGAGACTGATGGAGCTGCACAAAACATGACACCATTTCTTGTGTTTTTGTGTGTGCTGGCAACTTTCAAAAGTCCAGAAAATGAGGCCTTGAAATCTGAAAAAGACCGCATTTCCGTCCTCTTCACATCACATTGCACAATGTTTTGTGTTTCTAATGATAACATAATGCAAAACATGACACCATTGTTACATCCTTGTGCACATGTTGCCATCTTTTGTTTTAATGGAGGGGTTCCATCATCCCTAAGAGGCGTCTTGTTGCCAGAATAGACGATGAGCTATGGTTTAAGCTCCAAGAATATATAAAGCAGGTTTACTCCGGGAGCGTTTACGGAGGCTTAAGCATCGAAGTTCAGAATGCCTTAGCCGAATACCTTAGGACAAAACACGCACAAATACACACACGGCCCTTGAACCCGGGCACTCCGAGAGTCCATCAGACCTGTACTCAAATAACACATATACTCAAAAGTGAAGGATTCATTAACCAAGTGAGCAGGCAGGTTTTGTCTAAAGTAATCGCCGAGGTCAGAGGGGCGGATGAAAGGACTGTAACCAAATGGACCAAGATCCTCGTAAAAAACGGGTATCTCAAAATCATTGGAACTTACACTTACGAAATATTGTGAGAAAGAGGTAGACGTCTGGCGTTGAGGAAGATCGGCATCAGAAAGCATTTCCTTGAGGTGTTGGAGAGTTCAAAGTAAGGTGGAAGATGATAATATCTAAAGTCCCGAAAGGTACAAAAGTAAAACTGAAATATGTTTTTAAGTATGAGAAGGCGGTATGTTGAGTAAAAACGTACGGGTTTTTGGAATGCTCTTGCATGGTTGGTGTGGCTATTGACGATGCGGTTGCCGAAGATTAGACTTCAAAAATACGTGCAATTGGACGGGTCGCAAAGAAATCTGGTTCAGCAAGTTGGAGACGGCTCAATCATAAGAAGGTTTGATAAGACACCCAATCCAATAAAAAAGACAGATGTGGTATGCCCACATTTCTTGGAATTGAAATGGGCATACGGATGTCCTTTTGATTGTGCTTGGTGTTTCCTTAAGGGAACTCTTAGGCTTCTTGACACTAAGACCCAACCCGTTGTTAAAGACTACTGTAAGATTCAAAGGCACTTAGAGGCTTTATTTAGGAACGACGGATACTCTTCTGAAGTCCTAAATACGGGAGAGTTGGCTGATTCTCTGATGACGGAGAACACTCAGAGTCCATTTTCCAGATTCATCATACCCTTGTTCAGGGACCAAGAAACCCATAGAGTCCTTTTTGTAACGAAATCCACTCACATAAAGAACCTCGCAGAAATGAAAAACAGTACCCAAGTGATAGTCAGTTTTAGCCTAAACGCGCCAATAGTTGCAAGAAAATGGGAGAGAGCTCCGCCTGTTGAGAAAAGAATCGAATCCGCAAAAATCTTGAATGAACTAAACTATGAAGTGCGTGTTCGTATTGACCCGATAGTGCCCATCGAGAATTGGGAGAAAGAATACGTCGGGTTAATAGATTCCATTTTTGAGAAGTTCGTTCCAGAAAGGATCACTGTTGGTTCGTTGAGGGGTCTCCAAAGCACTGTAAATAACACGAAAGATAAATCTTGGACTCCGTTTCTGACAGAGAACTCAAATTGGGGCAAGAAAGTTGCCTTGGAGAACCGGTTCTCGATATATAGTACTCTCATAAAGCACCTAAAGACCGAGTATAATTATAAGAGAGTTGCGTTATGTAAAGAAACAATCGAAATATGGGACAGACTTGGCATAGATTACAAGGAAATCAGATGCAATTGCATATTTTAGGCAGGTAATGCGAAGCCAAGGGCAAATATTAATCTGTTACAAAAGGATTCTGTAGGGACCAGAGTTCATTATGACAGATTTCGAAGAGAAGAAAAAATATAGAGAAGCTGCCTTGAAGGCATGGAAAACAATCAGGAGAGAGAGAAGAGAGAAGGCAGCAAAAAATTCAAAGAGAATAACGCAATATATAGATCCTATTACAATTCAAAAAATAAGGCATCCCGAAATAACTTATTCTCCAGAAAGATTCGAGCTTGCTTGGGAAGGAAATCGTATTGTTGTGCCTTTTCACAAGACCCCCACAAGTATAGCCTGCGGAACATTTTGGGAGTTAAGATGGGCTTATGGCTGCCCATTAGAGTGTAGCTATTGCTACTTAAGAGGAACCACACGAGGCAGAATGAAGCCTCAATACGTAAAAACTGACCATGTCTTGGAAGCTTTAGATGAAGCCTTTGCGAAAATATCGACACCAGCAATTTTTAATGCAAGCGAGTTGTCAGATGCTTTAATGAACCCAAAAATGATGGTGCCAATAGTCGACAAATTTGAAGAACAGAATAGACACAAGATCTACCTGCTTACAAAATTCGGGGGAAGAAATATTCTCTTTCTTTTAGAGAGGTCGCGAAAGCAGGTAATATGTGGTTGGAGCATCAATGCTCCGGTTGTTTCAAAAGTATGGGAAAAGATTGCACCTTCTTCAGAAGAGAGAATTGAAGCTGCTGAAAAGGTCAGTGCCTATGGGTATGACACAAGAATAAGGATTGACCCAATTTTTCCTGTGGAAGACTGGAAGTTGCATTATGGGGAGTTGATTAATCGAATACTCTCAAGTTTCATTCCAAATAGGATTATTCTTGGGACACCCAGAGGTCTGTGGAAAACAATTAAATATGCAAAGGAGGCTGGTGTTGATATGTCGTGGACACAATTCTTCAAGGAAGATACCGGCTGGGGTAAGAAATTATCTTTTCAGGAAAGGGAGGAAATATACCGATTCTTTTTTGACAAACTTAATTCAGCGGGTTATTCACTGTCTCGAGTATCGATTTGTAAGGAAACGGTAGAGATGTGGGATGCCTTAGGAATACGTTGTACTCCCGGAGTATGCAACTGTTATGGGAAGAATGCCTTGTAATCTTGATGAGTCTTTGATAAAACTCTCAGCTACTTGCAGAACGTTATAAGACACCCATCGGGATAGGAGAGCGCTTTTTTCCTTTTAGACACATTAATGATTTTTGGCGGACGGTCATTTTCCAGGTATTTTAAAATGGGTTTTCGGTAAATATACGGAGTGTCTGTAATCACGAATTGATGTATTTCGGTTTTAGGCACTGTCTTTCCTCTAAATTTGTTATAAACCATTTCCGCTGCTTTTGAAACCCAATGAGGCTCTATCTGGTAATCTATCAAATAAGTTTGGCTAATATCCGTAAGATCGGAAAATCTATAGGTTCCTCTTCGATCCACTCTCCACATAGCCTCTTTCATAACTTCCAGTCCTTTCCAATGCTTTGTTCCATAAACCAAATAATAGATAACTTGATTGTAGGAACCGATCATTGCGAAACTTCTAACGTACTCAGCTCCTCCTACGTCTCTTAGCTGTCTTTCGTATAGGTCTAATAGAAATCTCAAACGCGCGTCAGAATCGCTTATGTCACGTGCTTTCTTCCACACTTGACTCGCAAACAGCTCATTCAAAGCGGGTTCACGCCATTCGTCCAAAAAACGTCTGATGGGTCCAGCCATGAACGTTATCAAGACCTCACATTTCGCACAGCTCATAAATCGTCCGATTAATTCCATAGGAAAACCTGTAAAACCGAAAGGATCCAGAAAGGCAAATGTTGGAGCAAGTCTTGCCCCTTGTTTTTCGAGGTCATCCAATGCATTTTGCAAAGTTGGCGCAAACTCTGCGCCTTGAACTTCATATTTTATGTTTTTTGGAAGATCTGGAAAACGTTTCTTGAGAACTTCAGTAAGTATTTGAGCACGTTTAGGATCTTTCTCAATAAAAAAGAAAACTATCTCTTGAAAACGGTCACGCAACGTGTGTTCAAGCGCGGTCTGTAATGCTATAACCGGAGAACCATCTTCACCATCTTTGTAGACACCGGGCCCAGCGAAGCCATCTAAATAGATTATCCGCCCAGACCATCTCGACAAAATTGGAAACCATGCATTAAGGTAGTTCCTTAGTATTTCATGCTTAGCTATGGTATGAGGCTCAATCTGCCAAACAATTGGTATGTCTGACAGAAATCTAACCTCCCAACACAAATAGATGTAAATAGAGTTCTAACTCTTATGTCTTATCACGACGTGCTTGTCGATCAATAAATGACCCTTTCCTTCATTGACTTAAGGAAATCAATTGATAATCGTTTCAATCTATTTTGGGGCTTATTTGGTAGTTTGCGTCGTTTCCTCAGGCTCCCAGACTTCAACGCCAATCTTACTTAGGAACTTCCGCATTTCATCAGGTCGTATATATTGTATGCCTGTGGTAGCGCTTATCTCAGCTAAACGCACAATCTGAGCCACCTATCACATGTTCTTTGACACCACTGTCCTAAAGGGTCAATTAACGGCCAGATCAACAAATTCGCATTGGTTAGGTTAAAATATGTGATAGTCATACTGTATTAGGTCGCCTCTTATCATTTCGGGGATTTGCAATGGAACTAAATGATGCCCAGATAACTGCTAAATGTGTCGAGCTTAGCAAGTGCTTAGTGAACATAGGAGCTGGTCTCATAAACTTTGACCTCAGTAATTCTCGTACCATCGGCGATGTTGCTCGAGTTGCTGTGAGTATAAGACGTGCTGGTGAACTTGACGAAGAAACTTTCGCTGCGATCTCAACAGCGTTAAAAGTTGATCATAGATTAGCTCGATCTGAAATCCTTGATATATTTGAAGGACTTGGTTGGGCAGAAGTTAAAAGAAAAGGCAGGGTCATATCAAAGATATTGGAAGAAATCCCACCGACTGAAGATATTCTTTCAAAACTTGGAAAGCTATGGAAAGAACAAGAACCTACTACAATAGATATCGCCTCTGTTAATGGGCTTTATGAACTGTCTAAGCGTCCCTTTGAGAAAGGTGCTCTCATATCAGAATTAGATATTCCTGAAGACAAATTCCAGACATTCTATGAATACGGTGAGCAGGCCAGCTATCTTGGTAAGTTTGTTTCATCAGAAACAGGAAAGGAAGCTATCTGGACTCCTCTTTACTGGGCGGGAAAAATGGATACCGTTTTAGGATTTCTTCAAAAACAATCAGATGAGCAGTTTCAAAAGCTTGCGTTCTTAACGAAGAAACTAATAAGCTACCCAGGGCTCCCTGAAGAGAGAGTGCCAAAGGATCCTTTAGTCGATGCGGGAATATACCATGGTTATTTTCCGTCTGTAAGAATTACTGACCGCAAAAAAATAGAACATGAATATGTATTTGCAGCCACGCCACAGTTTGAGGTTGATCCTAATAAAGACGTATACGAGAAAGCAAGAATGATAGTTTCATGCGTAAGACACGGTCAGTATCATGCCGAAGTCACGCCGATTTACTATCCAAGATCAGTGCTCAACGCTATGAGAAACAACGTTATGAAACCTCATCCCTATGCAGATGTTCAATATATGCTCCTAAAAATACATGGAATAGTTAACTTAGAACCCGCCACCACACGGTATGGGAGAGCATTTAAAGTAAGATGGATTTCCACCCCTGAAAATAATCTTGCCGCAGATATTGCTGATGAGTTACTCAAAGGTGAAGAACCCGCTGTTAGAACTCGAGAAGAAATCGAAGCAAAGGAAATACTGGTTCAAGGGATGTTTAACTATTCGTCAGAACAAAGGCGTATCAAAGCAGCAAAGAAAATACAAGCTCAAGAAGAATTCAATAGAGTAATGGAATTAATGTCTGGCGTGAGAAAATAAAAGAAGGTCTGATATCATGAGTACTATAGAAAAAGATCTGGAACTGAAGCTTAAAACCATGAGATATCTGTGGCATTTAGGATATTTTGTGAGAAGAAATGTAGACCTCGTTGAATATTATTTCGAGAAAGGAAGAGCATATACTGATATTGACGTCTTGGCAGTAAGACTTGATGAAAATTTCAATTCATATTTCGTAGTATGCGACTGTAAGTCTGGTGTTAAAGTAAAAACTGCTGAGAGGTTATTTTGGCTTTCTGGAGTTATGAACTATTTTAATGCTACAGAGGGGCTATTTATAAGAAACAAGATGATGGAAGCCAGATATCTTGGATTATCAAAGCGGCTAAAAATAACACCAATTTCAAGTTCTGAGTTGGACCATTTGGAGAAGATGTACGCCGTACCCTCAAGATTCTTTGGCCCTTTCTGCGAAGAACAAAGTACTATCGATAGGATTTTCTCAGAGTTAAAGAAACACGACGCCTTTATGCACGATTACATTTTGAAAAGCTATTGGAAGGATAACCCTCAACAACAAATTGTAACTTTGATGTCAAACTGCCACAGAATGAAGGAAATTAAAGGAATGGAGAATTATAAACATACATTTATTTTGGCATACTCTCTATCCCACGTTTCATTATCGATTCTAAGATTTTCAAGGGCAATGCTAATGATTCCTAATAACCAGAAAGAAGAGGTCATAAAATATGAACTGTTGGGTGGTAAAGAGAGTTTTATTGAAAGAAGGCAATTGTTGGAAGCCTTTTACAGCTTTATGGTAAGAGAAATCGCAGAAAGATACAGAGAAAAATACCCTCTTACTAAGACGGAATTTCTGGAAAATTTAATTCCAGAATACTCGAAATATTTTATTGATTTAGTGATGCGATTTTGCCAAGATCCTGCTTCCTCTATTTATGTCCCTCGTCTACTGGACGTATTCGCTTTTGAGCTTGTATTAAACAACAGAAAAGTAACCCTTAATGATGCAACACCAATAGGTAATATTAAGATATCGCTAAAACCATTCAAGGACTTTTTAGTTTTTGCTGAACGTAGCGCCCTCGATACTGAAAATTTTCGACAATTATCTAAGGAATATATCAGTTTCTTGGAAAGCAACTGACCTTAAAACTCTGCTATATGTGCCATATCTTCGTCGCAAAAAAGGTACCAGAATCAATGACTTCTTGAAATCAAAATAATTCTCCCTTTGCTTCCTACGTTCGCTTCGAGCTGATTCTTGAATGAACGTACGAAACCATTTTTGATTCTAATAGTATCCCCAACCCTTTCCTGCTCGATTTGCCATCTCCAAAGGTTTAATCTGGCATTTCCAGTTTCATCTTCCAGAAGAGCGACTGCGACAAACCACGTTGACTTCCATAACAAGTAGACTTTTGTTTGGGCGAGGACTGCAAGGCGACTAATAACCCTTACCATCGTCTCCGGATTTATTGGCTATTTCTTTCTTTGTTTCCTAAACACGAGTTTTCTTACTCAACTGTTTCAGGCTCTGTTAGCTCCCAGCCGACGTCTTTCATGATATTGCGGAACTCGTCGACTCGTATTAGTCCAAGTTCTGCTGAGCGGATCAAGTCGGCGACGATTATTTCCGGCTTCTCGGTTATTCCCCATTCGAGACGGATTTTTGCTTCCCTGGAGTCGTAGCCAGCCTGCTCCACAACCGGGTCAAACATCTCTCGCTCGACTATGCGTTTGATAAACCTCTGGAGGGCGGTGACCTTCCGTTCGGCGAGTTCCACAGCTGCATTGGCTGAGGCTTCTGTGAAGCCCGGCGTCGTGAATAGCCGCGGCAAAGGCGTCTCAATGCCCAAGTAAACTTGGTTTATTATGTGTTCCAAATAGGATTGGAACTGAGTTCTCGGGTCCATCTGCACGGTTTTTATGTCTGCGGGCTTGTTGTAAACGAAACGCGCTCCAGCCTTCGGCTTGCTCTTGATCGTGCTTTGGTATGTGGCCAGCTGATCGTCGCTTATACCTTCGAAAACCCAGAGCTCATCGGGACCCGCATATTTCTCAAAAATCTCTGGCAGAATCTTCTCCATACGGGCTTTCATCTCCAGGTAGCTCATCCTCGTCTCGCCGTCAACCTTCAGCTCCTCAAGTAGTGGTCGGAGGACTCCTGTTCCGAATGCCTCTCCGTCCACGGGGTTCCACTTGAAATGGATTATCCTTTCAGGCTCCAGCATTTTCCCGCCATAAGTGGCAGATTGGACATAACCCTCAACATTTCCATGGACATCTCGTTTAATCCGGCTTATACTTGTTAGGGGGAGAATTCTCAGGTCCACGAGGCGTTTAGGCTCAACCTTTTCCCAGAAACTATTACCGACGGCGATGATCTCTCTGGCCGCAGTTTGCAACATGTCATCCAGGTTCACGTGCTCGCAGAAAGAGTCGACTGCTTCTTTGGCGGCTTCACCCTGCTCGTAGTCGGCATTAACTGTTGTGTAAAATCCGATGCCGACAACTTGATCAGCGATAAAGTCAACACATGCCTTACAAGTAGGGTCTTTCAGGTAAGCGTTAACGCAATCCGCAAAACTAACAACCGGCGTTTCGCCATAAGATTCGCTCCAAGTCCTCAACAGAATGCCCTGTGGGCCTCGAATCCTCTTCACAGCCTCCCAAATCGACCGAAAAATCTTAGACATTTTAGTAAGCCCTCCTCAATGTAGGTGCCACCGTTTCCTCAACTTCCTTTTTTCTGATAAGCTTTCCCGCGCGGAGGTCTTCAAGGATGTTCTCTAAAAAATTGTTACGAGATCGTTTCTGCTCGCCTGCTTGATCATCAATCCAAGCTATAAGGTCTTCTGAAAGCCAAATGCTGAAGTGTCTTCTATTGCCCATTCGACACCGAGGTAATTTACTCTTGTGAACATTTAACCGTTTTTGTGCATATTGCACAAACAGACTTATTTTCCAATTTACGGCTTAGTTTTAATTATTTATTCGAAGGCGTTGATTATTTGCCGTTTGGGAAGTGGGCGGACTTCGATTCTTGCGTTGCGGATTTTATGAATCAGGGTAAGGACAAAGAGTCGGCAACTAAGATCTGCGGAGGACTCCAAGCCCGCCTCGGCAAGGAAAGTTTCAGTTGGGTCGGCGACATCAAACCTGAAAAGGCAAATATGATCCGTGGAAAGGCCATCCATCCCATAAAGACTTGCCATCCTGAGGATTGGGAAACTCCGCTGCGTGTCTATCTCGAGGAAGAGCTTCAGAGGAGTGCCCCTAATCTCACTGGAAAACCCTTGTTCTTGGATCATCTGTATCGCCTTAATGGCAAAGTCACGGGCGCTCACTACGAGGATGGCGCCATAGAGTATACGGCCGAGCTTAACGATGAGCAGGTTCTTAACCTGGTTAGAGACGGAACCATAAAGCATTGCAGCATCGACTACAACGCAAATTTCGAGCAGGTTAACGGCTTCGCACCCAGAGGCATACAGTTCAAACATCTCGCCCTTCTCAAAGATTTTGAGCCGGGAGATCCCGCCAGCTCCGTCGAAGTTTGGGAGGCCGTCATTAAGAGGTTGAAAGAGGCGAAGATGAAGGAGCAGGCTCAGCCGCAAGAGTTCATCTATTACCTCGTTAAGGACCCTGCGGCCTTTCTCGAAGACCGTTTCTCAACCACATGGATCGATAAGGTAAACGGGGTCCAGGCCATATATGGTCGGCTCCGTGACAATCCGGAGAGCTCTCAGCCCATGGCCCTGCTTTTCATGAAAGCGAACGGCTGGACTCTTCAGGGCATTCAAACTTGGCTTCATGATCATCCGCAGTACGCGGAGCCTTCTGCGGCAGGTGTCCAGGCAAGCCCTGCACCGCCGAGTCAAGGAGGACTGATCACAGAAATGAAAAGGTTAGGAGAGGCCGTATGGACCCGTGCAAGGATTAATGACCCAGAGGCCCCAGAGCAACTCGAGATCGCGGGTGAACCATCACTCGACGAAGTGATCGCGGCTGTTGAAGATGCCCTAAGTGAGATCAATGATGCGATCGACCAGGTGAACGCGAATTTTCAGGCTTTGCAGTCTCAGAAGACAGAGGCCCTTGAAAACCAGTTAACGGTGACGAGTGATCAGAAGAAAGCCTTGGAAGAAGCGTTGAAGTCTGCTGAAGAAAAGATTAAGGCTTTGGAAAAGGAGAAGGCTGAGTTAAGCAAGAAGCTCGGTGAAGCCGTCATTGAGCCGGGCGTGTCAAAAATCACGAAAGATGTTGTGACTCTTAAGAACGAGATTCGCAGGCTCTTGCCTGAAAGGGTTCCGCATAGTTACGGCAACGACTATTATGAGCTCTGGAAGAATCTCAGAAGACTAACACAGTGACTGACAGAGTGAGAGTGATTAACAGAGTGACCTCGAAATTGTTAGACCTTGCTCTATCATGCAAGGTCCAATGCGGACATGACCTCCACCGCTTTCACGCGACATGCTTCTGGTGTCGAATCAGAAGAGTCCTAAATGGAGAACTACCCAAACTTATGAGGGTGAAGATCCACCGGATTCATGGAAACTTTTTCACGGTTCGGCTGTGGCCGCCCCGCAGACTGGCATCAATAAGAAACCTCTTAATTTCAAAGATTCTGCCGTACGCACAGAGCAAGAACCCTAACAACTTCCCGTACTGGTTCCAAAGGCGCCTCTATCATCTGCTTTACTTAATCATGTCGGGGTGCGCCGCATGATCAATCATAGTCATTTCTTAATGACCGGAAGTACCCGCGACGGAACGGGGAACCCGAAAAAATTAGGAGGCAGAAGGAATGACGGACCTATTTAGTGAGATTGCGCTTGGAGAAGCACTTGTAGAGCTTCTGCCGCCCCAGTCTTTCAAGGCGCAGAACGCGATAACTAAAGGCGACCTTGTGAAGATGTCGACGCATACCGCTGGCGTAATAGGGACGGTTACACCGGTCAGCGCGGACGGTGATGTAGTCGTTGGGATCGCTTTGAGAGACATTCCTGCTGGCGAGTACGGACCAATTTTAACCGCGGGCTGGGTTAAGGTGAAGGCATGTGGCGCCATAACCCTTGGCAGCATAGTGAAAAGCGAGTACACCGCGGACGCAACCCCGAAGACCTTAGTTGAGGCGTCGGCTGCCTGGAGCGCGGGCAACTGCGGAATCGCGTTGCAGACTTTCGCGGATGAAGATGAGGGCATAATCCTCCTGTGTCCTGGACATTAAGGTGATGTCAATTGAGTGAAGAAGTAATCAAAAACTTGAAAGAGGCCGTAATGAGGGACAATGACCATTTTCCTGACGGTTGGGAAGGATATCTTGAAAAGGCGAAGGAGTCGACGTTCGCAAGGCGCCTCATGAAGGAGTCCGCGTACAAGGACCTTGCGGGAGCGTTGGGTGGAATCCATGACCGTGTCATTGAAGCCGCAAAGCCCGAGCTGTTAGGCCGGGAAATGATCTGGCTTGTGCCTACAAGCGAACCGCTGGTACGCTTTTACAAGCAGAAACTTGCGAAGGCCTATCAGGTAGGCGAAACTGCTCCACCCGAAGTTCCGGAGAAGATGGAGACGCAGGATGTTCAGGCCACAGTAGAACTTGCGAGCAAGATGACTTTCAGCCGAAGCTACATTGAGGATGCTCCCTGGGCCGTCCTTCAGAGAGCCGGCGAAGAGGCAGCGAGAGCCGTCGCCCAGCTTGAAACTGAGAAGATCATTGCTCTCTACACCGGGATCGCCGCGGGCAACCTCGCAGGCGGCGCAGTGCAAGCGACCAATGACGGCGCCAGTTTCGCGTGGGCAGATGTGGTAAAGATGTGGGCTACCGTCAAAAAGGAGAACTTTGTTCCGAAGGTCCTCTGCATCAACCCTGCGGAAGCGGAAGGCCTTCTCGCTCAGAACCAGTTCATCCAAAGCCTCTACTACGCGCCTGAGCAGGTTATCAGGCGAGGCGTCTTCGCAGACATACGCTGGCTGGACCTGAGGATCCTCGTGAGCACTTTGGTGACGGCTGCGACGAAGCTCTCGATCGACACGGATTATGCGGCCGTCATGCTTGTAAGGCGTGACCTGACGACGGAAGCCTTTGAAGATCCAGGCAATTTAAAGACGGGCATAATCGTGAGCGAGCGCATCGGGCTCGGCGTGCTGAGAAGTAAGGCTGTGGCCAAGGGAGACTAACTCTTTCTAACGCTGTCTTTGACCCGCCCGCCCTCTTTTTTGTGGTTGGATAAGACTTGAGCGATGTAAGATGGGGCGTTCAACCGGACGCTAACAAGGCCATATTTGACGCGATTCAAGGCATCGCAAGCCTCGCGACAGACTTAACTAAACTCGAGTTTGAATGGAACCCGGATGGAAGCGTGAAAACCTTGAAGGCGTATAAGGATACGCATCTGCTTTACACGCTATCATTCGCTTGGAACGCGGATGGAAGTCTTCAATCAGTTACGCGCTCCTGAACCGTTTTGGGCATGCCCCACCGGCAGGAAAGGTGAAACTGAGTGGCAGAAAAGAAGCCCGTCATAGCGTGGGTTGGCG
>Ga0315314_1001559_pt1 | contig 20533 bp, 18 predicted proteins | sample TDP9_MG_FD_203631 | JGI IMG/M metagenome (GOLD analysis project Ga0315314, IMG submission 203631) | Freshwater sediment microbial communities from Lake Towuti, South Sulawesi, Indonesia - TDP9 | ecosystem: Environmental > Aquatic > Freshwater > Lake > Sediment | place: Indonesia: South Sulawesi... | reverse complement strand
GATTCCGAGTATTCTTTCCATAATCCTTCACTTCGAAATATTTACTAATAGAATACGCGGTTAAAACTTCTCGACAACTTCATATTCAAGAAGGTTTGGAGATTTCTTATGCATAGGGTACGTGGACTCTTCTTCTAATTGATTGAGAGAACCAAAGGAGAAAACGCTAGTTTTCATCAATACTTCGCTGCGATTTCGTTACTGCAGCTTATCGTATCTCAATCGCTTTTTCAGTTTTCGCTGACTCGTACGCTGCCGCGACTATCTGTAGAATGGCTTTGCCGTCTTCTCCAGTCACTAACGGCTCTCTATCCTGTAGAATACAGTGAATAAAGTGTGAGAACTCCTCCATAAAGACATGTCTAGGATATGTCCAGCCAAGGGGCAATTCGACGTTCTGAGCGACTTCTCGAGTGCTAACGAGCGAAATGGGATAGTCATTAGCTCCATTGACAGACAAATCGCCTTCCGTGCCCAAAATATCGACTTTAGATTCATAGCCGCTCTTCTTGCACCAGCTGTGCGTAACACTACCGATAGCATCATTTTTGAATCTCAACAGAACAAGGCATGAGTCTTCTGCTGATTGTTCGCATGCAAAGGTTCCCATCTCGACATAGACTCGTTTGACCTCCCCCATGAACCATCTGACGATGTAAAGGTCGTGACATGACTCCATAACGGCTCCTCCTCCCTCTTTCTCTGGATCTCGAAGCCATGTCTTCCATGGCGGATAGTTGTACATCGACATGCACCGGTATGTTCTTATCAAAATGGGTTTCCCAAGTGCGTCTTGGTCAAGGAGTTCTTTGCATCTTATCCAAATCGGATTGAACCTTTCCGTCTCACCGTACATCAACTTCACGCCCGCCTTCTTAGTGGATGAAATCATCCTATCCGCATCAGAAAGATTCGTTGCTAAAGGTTTGTCGCAAATTATGTGTTTGCCAGCTTCTGCAGCCGCTATGCTGTTCTCTGCGTGAAGATAAGGCGGCGTACATATGATCACGGCGTCCACATCATCTTGTTCAAGAAGATCGATGTAATCTGTGTACCAGTGTTTTATGCCGAAGCGCTGCGCAAACTCAATCGCGTGCTCCTCGGTGCGAGAAGCTACGGCGACTAACTTTGCGTTAGGAATGTGAATAAGTTGATCTCCATAAGTATTCGCGATACCGCCAGCACCAATAAACCCAATTCCTATTTTTCTTTCGCTGACCGCGACTCTAGGTGGCGTAAAGACCATTCTATCTTCACACCTCGATACGAAGTCTCCTTTTCGTTGTATGTGAACTATATCTTTTGCTTTCTGTTATGTCGTGGAATTCAAATAGCTCCACTGCCCATGTAGCGTAGATATCAGCCTTTCTTGACAATCTCTTGAACAATCTGAATGGCCCTTTCCTTGAATGCATTGTAAGCCTCCGAGAACTCCCGCATCGTCTTGACTACTGCACCGAATTCAGACCATTCAGATGCTCTAATTCCTCTTTCACCGAACTCCTCTTCGATGCCAACCTTTCTGAACAACTTGTTAAGTTCAGGGGTTGCCTCATAGGCTCTCCTGAAATCCTCTATGATCATTAGTTTTTCAACGATCTTTGGGTCGCATTCGTTTAGGATGCTATCTTCAAATTCGGATAGGTTGAAGCCTTGTTTTCGCGATGTTTCTAAAACGTTCTGTTGGTGATTGGGAAATTCAGTGTTCGTGACGTTTTTCCGACCCAAAGTCAGAAGTGTATCATACGGTCTCCTCTTCGACGCGGGAAGCACGTCGATCTTGTCCACGATCTCTTCAGCATGTTTGAGCGATAAGGAATATCCTCTTTGAAGATATGTTAGCCATTTCTTCCTGTTCTGTGGGCTAAAGAAAATCCGGTAGACTCGACGTGCCACCAACGTACCTGCCATCTGAATAGCAGTTTCTAACTCAGCCAAAAAAGCTCTTATCTGTTCTCTTGATTTGCCGAATTTACCAGAAGATGCGATAACCCCAACGAAAGTTGGTTGCTCAAGAGATTTCAAATACTTGGCAGAGCAGATAATCCTGATCTTAGCTTCAAAGTCTGCTGTTTTGTCAACTTCTCTAGATGCATCAAGTTCTTCAGCTAGCCCAAAGATAACTTGTTCTCTATCCTCCAAGGTTTCGATCGCTCGCATGAGTAGCTCTTCAGCTTTCGTTTCTCGCAAGTGGCTTTCAAGTCGGCCGCCCATATTCGTCTCGTAGGCTTGCGTGATTGGTATACCCATTCTTATGGCGTCAGCCATCCCCTTCATTGCAGCTACGATCAATGTGGCTTCTTGCGCGACCGTGTACGTAACCGTATTGTTGGTTCCTATCCCCATTCTATTCAGGGATGTAGTGATCTCGATCGCAGACGGATAGCTGCCTGCAACCTTGAAGACGATGTTCGGGCGACCTCTCTCAAGAATATTCGAGTATCCCCACAATAAGCTTTCATCATATTTGCGCAGAAATTCTTGAGCTGACGAATATATCTTCAATGCGTCGCTGACACTTTCCTTTAGGCGCCCTGCTACATTCGGGTTTAACTGGTAGCTGACCATCCCGTCGTGGAAGTTAGATAGGATAGCGATTGGCCTAAACGCTGCAAGATTGGGCCATAAAGCGATCTTGGTGGCCTCCATCGCTATATCATCACTATGTGCTTCTGGGCTGTCAAACCATTCTAGGTGTTTGGAGGCTTCTTGCTTGAATCTGTTCCATAGAGTTGGATAATCATCATAGGCTCTAGCAGCTAAAACAGGGTTAGTTGATACTTGGACATATCCCAGATGTCTCAACCATCTTAGTCCCACTGCATAGTCATTACCGAACTTGCACATTCCAAGCGTAGCCATTCGGTAGTACACGTTGTTCTGTATGACAGACTTTAGAGCGTCCAAGAGGCCACCCATCAGGTTGTCTCCTTTAAGAGAGTTCTCAACATCATCACCCATCTTCGCGACCATGCCAGAACCACCCATCACCTTCTTCATATCATGAATTAGCTTCTCGACTACTGCACGAGCGACTGGAGCTTCTCTTTCTGAGGTTGCCTCCGTCTTCTCCAACGCCTCCCATTCTTCCAAGCAGGGTTTGACCATTTTCAAGGAGTTTTCAGCCTCATCATCCGTAAGTGGAACAAGTCTCTTCTCCGCGCCAAACAGGTTCAAAGCGATCTCGATCAGAACTTGATACGCTCTCTGTCTAGACTTGACCTTAGAGGTCCGTGTATCGATTGAATCCTTAGCGTTTAACGCACATTTCACAAACTCGAGATTCAATTGACGAATTACATTTCCAACCGTCTGCTCAAATTTCTCTTTCATCTCTCGACTAAGAATATGATCCGCTGCTAGATCAGGATGACCCGACAGTGCTGTCTGGACAATATGACCAGAGTGGTCTAGACTGTGGACTGGGAATATAGGAGCTTCCGGTGTTTCATCTAAGACAACTGAACGAGCATCTACTGTTGCGCTTTTCTCACTCAAAGCTGCCGCGCTCTCCAAATATATGGGTGCAACTGATGGGTTTGCTACTCCTAAAAAAGTTTTGGCTTCTATGAATGGCCAAATCGCTTCAATTGAAGAATCCCTTTCCGTCTACTGCCCTTTAATCCTAATGCTTTGGCCGTCTGCTTGGTAAGTTCCGCGACCCTCGGGGTATATATCTCCTTAACTTGTTTTCTCTCGGCAATAGCATAAAATCTGTCTTTGAACATATGCCGTCCCTCTTCATCCTTTGCTCCAACTGCTATGAAGGAGTAGTATCTGAAGAAATCGTCCTTTGGAGTCGAAATGTATTCAATGCCTTTAGCTTTCTGCTCCCTAATTCTCTTGTAGACATCTTCGACCTGTGTCTTCGCAGTTTGATCTCCTTCAAGTGCTTTCTTCTTTGCATACTTCAGGGTGTACTCCCAAATCTCTTCGAAGAGTCTTCTTTCCTCAGTACCCTTAGGGAAGCTGGCTAACGTTTCAAAGAAGACAAGCTGATACACTCCTGACATCTTCAGCTTAAGTTGCCTGCTGCAAGCCTTCGATATGGTCCGATATACTTCCAATCTTTTGTCGCTGCCTGAATGAAAGTCGAGGATAGCATTGAAATGAGATGCTATCGCTGAAAGTATTCTGATACGTTCTTCTAATTGCTCCAGACTACCCTTATAATCTTCTCTTTTCCTGAAGCCGACGTTGGGCGCGATCAGGTCAACCGGCATGCCCATTCGTCTGGATTCCATCAAGTAGAAGAACGTTTCCTTAGGCGTTGTCAGACTTTTATAAGCTTCATCTAGTGAGACCTCGAAGTGGAAAGGCTTGCCTATTCTTCCCGCCATGTAGTCGTAGAGCTGCTTGTTCTTGATTAGGCTTCTCTGGAACTTCAGAGCCAGACGCATTATATCCTCTTCTGCGAAATTGATCTCGTACTTCTTTTTTTCAACCGGGCTCTTTATCATGTGAGGCTTATACGGATGGTAAATCTCTGTGAGTAGTCTTCTTTGTTGTTCATCGAAGACTTGGCTAAATTCGTCTCTCAGCTTATTTCCTTTCCATATTTCGGTATCGTCAACCTCTTCTCTGAGCAAAGCAGATGTGTCCGTAGTCAAGCCTCTTACGAAACCAGTCTCTTCCGCTTCATCTATTATCCGCCTGTTATAGTCCATGGATTCTTCCAAATTCCTCTCTGAAGCTTCAGCATCGTCAGAACCTGATATCGGTCGTCTATCAGTGTCTCTGATTCTCGAAATTGCCTGCTCAGGCTTGTCCGTGACAATTGCATGATCTATTTCTATTCCATAGATCGGAACACCGAGCTTGAAGCATTCTCTGACTATTGTTCCATATAGTGTACGCGCATCGAGACCTGTATGACCTAACCATTCAGGATACTCGCCTGGCTTCGCTTTGATTACTTGAGTCAAAGAAAACTCTCTTCCCGCCGACAGTTGAAAATCTGCCAAGACATCGGCTTCTTCCAAACCATCAAGAAGCCCTGGAAGAGTGAATAACATCCTAACGCCAAGACCGAGTCTCGGAAGATTCTTGAAGTTACAGGGACCAAGTTCAGGAGTCTCCTCCTCGATGAATCTCCTAACATTCTCATCGCTGAAAGGCAGCATATAGATCGATACAGCTAAACGAGGTGAGATTTCGAAAGAATACTCAGTAGCGTTCGAGAAGAGTCGCGGAACATCGCGACCCTGAGATCTAGATATACAGATTAAAACATCTCCCTTTTCTCTTTTCATGACCAAATATATCTTGTCTTTCTTCCGAATAATTGACGAGAAGTAGAATTGAGTTGCGTCCAATCCTTCTCTCTGGGAAATCTTCCCAAGTTTCTTCTTCGACTCTTTATCAATCTTCTTTCTGAAATAACTATTCCTATAGAGTAACCTAGTCAAACGTTTTAGTTGATCCTCAAATTCTAAACTATGCGCCATACCTTATCTGTACCAACAAGTCACTTCAATATCGATAACGGTTTCATGTCTTTATAGATTTCCACGAAGGTATTAGATTGAGAAATCAAACGAGGACTCTCGATATGCTCGCCCCGAATCGAAGGCTAGATTGCCGAAAAATTATACAGAAGAAGAATTCCGGGCCTTATAGGTTTGATCTCACTCAAATCTATCTATTCTTATTGGATCTCCGTCTCTGACTTTCTTGAAGACTTTGGCATCTCCAAGTATTCTTCCGAATACATTAACAGGACTATAGGCACGAGGCTTATCTCCTTTACTTACGGGCGTTCGACCGAAGAATATGCAGAATGCACTTCCAGGGGGCCAGTACGCTAGGTCCCCGATTTCAACATCTTGTTGAGAGTTTTCCTCGCGAATCTTCACAGGAATCTCAAAGTAGATCTCCTCACCCCATCTATTTGAGCTCGCCTGAAACGGTAACGCCTCCCAAATGGCTTGGCCAGTCTTAGGATTCTTCTTCTCATCTATTTCGCCGATCACACGTCCGGTAGCCTCTATCACAATTCCTATCTTTCTATCCATCGCGATCATTTCCTGAGGTACTGTGTTAACAATTCCTTGACCAACATTATAGACTTCGTATAATGTCTAGTTACGTACCCAAGATTAAAAGTTCAGGGTCTTCTCAGATCAAGTATGTCCATTGTAACATTTTGATAAGCCTTCATCAAGACACCTTTGGCGCAGTTTACTATTTCTTGACTAGTCTGATGCTCCTCCGGCTTAACCTCGAAACCTATTCTTCCTCGATAATCGATCTCCCACAAGATCTTCAATAGTCTCGCGACATCGTCCTCTGTATTGACAGCCCCTTTCGTATGGAAGCCGGGATGCGTGTCCTTATACGTATCATCGACTTTCTTCGCGCACCCAATATGCACATGCATCAGCCGACCTTTGGCCTTCTTCAATTCTTCGGGTTTCTCACCCAGCATTGGAGCGTGGCTAAGATCCCACATCAGCCCAATGTTCCCGCAGGTACTTCTCACTTTCTCGATTACTTCGATCGCTTCTTCTAAGGGGCCTGTCAACAGTTTCTTATCATAGATTCTATCAAATGACTCGAGCGCGATGCTTATACCATATCGGGATGCACACTCACAGAGTTCAATGAGAGATTGAACGAGAAGATTTTTTGCGTCCTCGCGTCTTTCTTGCCCTGGGTCCGGACCTGAACAAACCCCTACAGCCTCTATGCCACGTTCACCAGCCTTCTCGATTTCCAGCTTAATTCTGTTTATTGATTCTCTTCTGGCTGATGGGTTAGGTGAGTTAAGGTCAAGCTTATTTATCAAAATGTCAGGTTGGCAACCTCTAGCAACCCATTTCCCTCTCAAGACTGGTTGTATTTGACGCCAAGCTGAATCTGAAACTATAGAAACCTCAACTCCGTCAAAGAATGCATCTTCAAGGATTTCCTTTATGCTGCCAACCACATCGCCCTGTCCCTGAATTGTTTCAGAGTAAGCCATAAAGCTGACTATGCTAATCTTCCAAGGAAATCTTACAGATAAAGGGAGATTCTTGTGAAGGATCTCTAGGGAGAAACCCAATTTATTACACCTCGATCGAGCTCGAAATAGATAATTTCTTCTATGTGATATGCTTTTCTCCAGACCTTTCGGCGGATAATTTCTTTGCAACAAAGATTTAGACTATGCGTCCACTCATCATTTGTGGCTTTGGGCCAATGCAGACTTGACGAGTTCGACTATAACGAGGAGGCTTCTGTCTAGGCTTTGCTTAAGACATGTTCGGATGGTACGCGATTAGCTTGTCTTTAACGATCGTTGAAGTCAGTTACATTCAAATGCTTACCAAGGCCTATTAAACATCCTTGATTTGTCGTGAATGAGGGCGGCCGCTTTCCAATTCAAGTAGCTTTGATACCGTACGCCTTAAAGGAAACGTCGAACACAAAGCTTCGGGAATGAGGCGAGGAATCAATTTATGAAACGAGTAAGCAAGGAACAAGGAATGCATTTCATGTTTGATAAAGATATACCTCCTGCGATCAAAGTTGTTTCCGGGGAAATATTTGCTCTAGAAACTGAGGATAACGTCTGCGGAAGAATTAGATCTGATAGGGATCTGCCTACAAGCGAAGTCTTGGGCGATCTTCTTGAAACATCACCGATCCTCGGTAACCCATTGAACGGTCCCGTCTATCTTGAGGGAGCGGAAAAAGGGGACATCCTTGTTGTGAAGATCCTAGATGTTATTCCAGCAGACCAGGGATATACGGCGCTTGTACCCGGAACAAAATCATTCAATCCGTTGAAAGATTCCGCATCATGGCCTCAGTGCCGAGGACCATTAACTCGTATTATAAAGCATCTGCCAGGTCCCAGCGGAACTACCTCTGATGGTAAGGGAGTCTTCAGCCCTAGTACGATTTGGGACCTCAAGCCTTTCATTGGAACAATTGGAGTTGCCCCGGAATTGGAGGTCGTCTCTAGTGTGTCAGGACAGGGCATCTGGGGAGGAAATTTGGACTGTCGCGACATATCCAAGGGGAATGAACTGTACCTTCCAGTTCGTGTGAACGGAGGTCTTTTGTTTGTGGGAGATGTACATGCAACGCAATCAGATTCCGAATTTACAGGTCTGGCCGATGAATGCCGAGCTGAAGTCTTACTTAGCTGCGACGTCATCAAGAAGAAAGCGATACCTTATCCGAGAATAAAAAAACCAAATTCTATAATTCAACTAAACAACGGCTTGCCTCTTGAACGATCGATAACGCAAGCTTTTCTATGGTTGATGGATTGGCTTGTTGATGAATACAATGCGGACAAGAGAGATGTCTGTATGCAAATGTCTACCAACCCGGATGTAAGAATAAATGTGTATCAGATGGCAGGCGATTTGGCAACCGTTGGAGTTGAGTTCCCAAAGAAATACTTGGTTTGAATCGATGTAATTGTAGAAGCAAATAGTAAGAATGGAAATAGAATAATACGTCAAGCACTTGTGTCGATATCGACCTAAAGCGTCATTTCCTGCTCAGTCACAGGTCTATTCTTCAAAATCCGACTTTTACTACATCTCCGTTCGGTTCCGACTCTACGTATACGTCCGTCTGAAACTTGTACACAGATGTTTCCTTTTCTAGCCAAGCATCCGCCGGCAACTTCGCCTCCATACAACACTCCGACAACAATTCTATTGCATTCCACCCCTTCTCGGCAGCAACTTGCGGAAGAATCACTCCTGTGTAGAAGTTTCTTTGAACTATTAGTCCATCTCTTCCAATTTCTATTTCTCTAGGATACCTAATTGGTTCTTCTACGATTATCTTCGTTGGTTCGGTCAAGATAGCGAGTTCGAGGACTACATCTTCGAGAAATTCTGAGATTTCCTGCGACGAAGATCTGAGCATATGTATTGAGATGTTTAGCGAAGCATTCTTTACAGCTTCGACTATTGTAAAGATTGGAAGAGGATAACCGGACGAGGTGATTCTGGCTCCTGCTTTCTTGCCAGACTTGTCGAACTCTCTTACGCATACGAATGTTCCTCTTTTTTCGCGTAGCTCTCGATGTGCTGCTTTCTCCTCTTCTCTTGTCTTGTCTGAAACGCTTCCTGTAACGATCCTCCTAGCCAGCTTTAGTAGAAACGTAGCTTCCTCGATCGTCAGCATGTTATGGTCATTTTCTTTGTGATAGTTTCAGTCTGATAAATTTCTTTTGAAAGAAGTGTTTACGGAAAATCGGAAAGCAGATGCTCTAGGTTCAAAAGGGGTTTTCTCTCAGAAGCTATAAATGTGTCTTTCGTCCCTAAAAAAGGGAGGACCCGTATGAATTTGGATGTCTTATTTCTTCATCCTCCCACAATTTATGATTTCAGAAGGAAATGTTTTTTCCCAGGACCATTGGCTGAAACGGTATCTCACTACACGACGGTTCTCATATCGGTCCCCGTCGGTTTTATCAGCATGGCTGATTACTTAGCAAGGAACGGCTGCAAAACAAAAGTTGTAAACCTCGGAGAAAGAATGGTAGTTGACGCAGATTTTGATGTGGAAAGATTCGTAAGAAAAGAGCAGGCGGCTGTCTACGGAGTAGACCTCCATTGGGTGGCTCATTGTCAAGGAGCTATTGAGGTCGCGAGACTATGCAAGAGACTGCATCCCAATTCTCTAGTAGTTCTTGGAGGGTTAACTTCGACATGCTTCCATCGTGAGATCATAGAGGAGTATCCGTTCATCGACGCTGTGATCAGAGGTGAAGGAGAGCTACCGATTCGATATTTGGTTGAGAGTTTTCAGTCGTCTTCTTCTATGTCCAACGTTCCAAATCTCACTTATCGAGATGAGCACGGGCGCGTTCGTGTGAATGATCTGATGAAGCCCTGCAAGAACCTTGACGAGTATGAATTTAGTAGGGTAGATTTGGTTGAACCTAACGAAATAATGCTGACTGTAACGGGTGGGCTAAGGACATGGGTTCTTCCTATCTGCCGTGGGTGTGAGTATAATTGTGTATCTTGTGGGGGTTCAGCGTACAGCTACAAGAAGCTGTTCGGCAGGGAGTCTTTAGCGTTTCGTAGCCCTCAAAAACTGGTTGAGGATATTCAAGGACTCAAGGAACATGGCGTGGGCGGGATCTTCCTATTTCAGGATCCGCGGATGGGCGGACGAAAATATGTTGAAAGTCTGGTTAAAACTCTTAGAAGGGAGAAACTAGATGTTGAACAACTAGGGATCGAGCTTTTTGCGCCAGCAAGCAAAAAGTTTCTTGAAAAGCTCGCAGAAGTAGGCGTGCCAATTATGTTGAACATCTCGCCGGAATCGGCCTCTCTTGGAATTCGTAAGGTTCACGGCAGAGATTATTCGAACGAAGATTTGATAAAGACCATAGAGTCTTGCAGGCGCTATAAAATGCGCATAGCTGTATTTTTCATGTTAGGCCTAGCCCTCGAAAGTTGGGAAACAATAGGAGAAACATGGAAACTCTGTGAAAGACTGTATCAGTTGGATCGTTCCGGACGTGATAAACAGGACTACAAGTTTTCTGGCTCTCTATGGGTCAAGCCTAGAATAGGCCCAATGTTGTTATTGGATCCAGGGTCATTAGCTTTCGATTTTCCGGAGCTATACGGATACAAGCTAGTATTCCGAAACATTGAAGATTACTATAGAGGGTTATCCAATCCGTCTTGGCATAAGTGGATAAGCTACGAAACTCAATTCCTATCCAGACGAGATTTGGCAGAAATCACTCTCCAGTCTCTAGAGTACCTCTCTTTTCTTGAGGAGAAATACGCTTTCGTCTCTGATGCGCCTACGAAGAATGAATTGAGCTCTAGGCGTTTCAAGGTTGAAGTTGACAGATTGATAATGGAGGAAGTGGACAACCTCTACGGAATTGAGAATATTCCTGATGGGAATGCCAAACTAAATGCGTTGAGAGATGCGGTGAACGAATTTCTATCGATCCCACCTTGGTCTATTGAGGTTGTACCTGATCGGGATCCCTATGGCTACAGAGAGAAATTGAGTAAACTCATGTTTTCCAGTGCAGGCTTGATGGCTTCCGATACACTTGCCTTCTGACGGGCTGCAGGGCACTAGTCTATTGTTTTACTCCAGAGGTAATCGCGATTCCCTGCAATAGATATTTTGCCAAGGGTATGAACATGAGTAATACCGGTATTGTAGAGACAAATGACGCAGCTGTGAGTGTGCCCCATTCGATGAAGTGCCCCGGGATGGCATGCATTATTGCAACCGGCACTGTTACGAGTTCTTTAGTTTTGATGAGAGTGAAGGCAAACATGTATTCGGTCCAAGATGTTATGAAGGAATATGAGATAACTGCACCCATGATAGGAGTAGACACTGGCAGCACAACAGAGAAGAATGTTCGGATAGCACTCGCCCCGTCGACCAATGCAGCTTCTTCCATCTCTCTTGGTATGCCTTCGAAAAAGCTTCTGAGTATCCAGACTGAGAATGGAATGCAGAACGTTGGGTATATCATAACTAGGCTGATCAGGTTGTCGATCAAGTTTAACCAACTAATCATTAAGAAAAATGGCACAAGCAATATGGCGGGAGGAACCAGATAAGCAAACAAAATGAAACGTGAAATAACCTCTTTACCTCGATAATTGAATCTTGCCAAACTGTAACCGCCAAGCAATGAAATAAGCAGCGTAATTGCCGTAGTTGCAGCACTTACAAAAAGGCTATTGAAAATATATCTGTAGAAAGCATGTTCTTCTGGACCTGAACCAAACAATTTTACGTAATGCGCTGAGGAGAACGCTCTCGGAATGACTTTAGATATATCTGGCTCAAGAGTGATTATTTCTGAACTAGGTTGAATAGATGAAATTGCCATCCAATATAGGGGAAAGCCGCAATAGATCAAGATAGCGATAGCGAGCAAATATATGGGATATTTCCTTAAGTTCGCCATGTCTTTTCACCTTTTAAGAACATACTTGAAGTATAGTATGCTGAACATCAAGAGCATAAGAATCATAAAGACACTTATTGCTGCCCCGATTCCGATGTTAAACATGTAGAAAGACCTAATCCACACCAAGACGGGAAGCGTCATAGTCGCATTACTCGGCCCACCTTTCGTAATAAGGTATATTATGTCGAAATAGCAGAAAATCCATAGCGTTCCTATCACGCCTAGAACGCCTAATATGTTCTTTAGATTTGGCATTGTTATGAACCTGAACCTTTGAAATGCAGAAGCGCCATCAATCTTAGACGCTTCATAAAGCTCTTCCGGAATTGCCTGCATACCAGCTAGGTAGAATATGACAACGAACGGCGTAAATCTCCAAGTATTAACAAGTATCAAAGAGAACATGGCGTAGCCATAGCCGAAGAACGCAATAGGTTCCTTGATGAGGTTAAGCGCCAGCAACACCCCTTGTATTATCCCGATCTGGCTGTGGAATAGCCAACGCCAAACAATGGCGGTCGCAACACTTGGAATGATCCAAGGCATAACGGCGACAGTCCTGACTATAGTGCTCCCCCTGAATTTCTCATTCAGAACCAAGGCAAACGTTAAACCCAGCAGTCCAGACAATGCGAAGTTGCCTAGCGTCCAGGAAATTGTGTTAGTCACTGAACTTCTGAACACCTCATCTTGTCCAAGCTCATAGAAGTTCCCCAAGCCAATAAATTGACCCGTTATCGTTTTCTCGACAAGAGAGGCATCGCGAAAGGACAGCCATAGAGTAAAAGAGAAAGGATAAACAATAGTCAACACTACCCACAGCAGAGCTGGCAAAACAAGCAAGATGCCTACAGTTCGACCTCTTACACTCTTCACACTCTAGTTATCCCCATGCTGTGCCTTACTCTGAAAAAAAAGAAGGGTTATTTGTATTTTGCAGCTATCTTCTCTAGCTCACTCTGTGTCCATGCTGCTACGTCTTCGGGAGATTTGTCTTGGATGATCAGTCTTTGAGTAGACAGTGCCAAAAGGTCTGATCCTTCGACTTCGCCTATGTATTTGCACACTTCACCGCCCTCGAACCCGTAATGTTGTCCGTTTGGCAGCTCGTTCAGATTTGTCTGCAATATGTCGGGCCAGTTCACAGCATAGTAGTCAGACCACAATGACTTAGACTTTATGCCATCTTCTGTCGGTGGGAAGAAGAAGATCGGCTCCATGGTGCATAGGAACCCGTTCACCTCAGGGTCGAGGATATATGACATGAATCTTTCGCAGGCCTCCAAGTTTCCACGTTCTACAGCCTTCTTCGTGATGCATGCGCCGTATGGATACATTACGCCTCCGGGTTTTCCTCCCTCCGGCACAGGTTGCGGCCATACCCAAGCCTTACCGCCCATCGCTGGGTTATCCCTTATCGCCCATGTGGCCCATACCGAGAATCCGTAGAAGGCTGCTATTTGGCCCTTCTGCCAAGGTGGCGTTGTCTCAGACCATCCCCAGTCCTCGCTACCAGGAGGTCGATACTTGCTCAATTTCTTGTAGAAGTCTAGGGCCTTGATCCATTCATCAGTGTTGAAAGTCGGCGTCACTCCGTCGTCACCGATCAGACGCGCTCTTGAATTGATTCCCACGGTATAGAGGTTCTCTGTCGAGAATAGGGCTTTCACTGTCGCTACGAAAGCACCGTACACCTTTCCACCTGTCATTGGATCGTCCTTGATTTTCTTGATCTCTTCAGCTCCATTCAGAAAATCATCCCATGTCTTTGGTCCTTCAGGGAATCCGACGCGCTCCCACACATCTCTTCGGCCATTTAGCACTTGTATTATGGAAAATACCGGAATTCCCCAGTAGTGGTCGTCCCAGAAGTTCATTGTCTTGAAGGATTCTACGAATTTGTGTTCTTTGTCAAGTTTTTTCACAATGTCGTCAACCGGAACTAGGCCTCCAGCGTTATAAGCGGCCATTGTTAGCGATGGAATGGACCACTCTATGTCAGGCGGGTTTCCAGCCGCAATTGAAGACAGGAATTTTGGATATACCTCCTCCCAGCCAGTAGGAACTAGTTTGACCTTTACATCAGGGTTCGCTGTTTCAAACATCTTGATTACTGCCTCCTGTCTCGCTACTCGCCAAGGTGGAGTCTCTTGACTCCAAACCTCAATTGTCTTCATCCCAGGTGTCGGTGTTGGCGTGGGAGTGGGTGTAGGCGTAGGAGTCGGCGTGGGTGTAGGTGTCGGAGTTGGAGTTGTTGGCGGAGGCTTCGTGGTCTCGTAAATACCGTATCCTGCTGCTGCGACAACCGCGACAACAACGATGCCTCCAACGTACTTCACATAGCCTCGTCTAGAAACTCTTTCTTCAGTCAACTATCTTTCACCTTTTCCGAAAATCAGCTATAAGCTACAGTCGCTATTTAACGCTTTTTAGCGCCTGCTGGGGGCATGTCTGTCGGCCAGATCGCTTTTTTCGATGATTTCAGATGGCTACAAACGCGGGCAATCAAGATCTATCTGAATAAATGACCATACATGAAGTGAACTTCAACTCACAAAAACCGGTAAGCTGCTGGCTCGTTCCAGTCGGGTGATTTTTTGAAAACCACTAACCATTTATTTCTCAAGCCGGCTATTGAGACTGCTCCAGTAGGTTCAGTAAGTACTCCTTCCTTAGCCAAGAGTTTGACTGCATCCAAGATCTCTTCGTCAGAAACCGATATCGCCATTTCCTTTGCGAATGATTTCGAGAGTTACACATCTTTCACATTGATAGATGAGCCTCGACTGATATTTGACTCCACGTCTCACGCACTTCATTGACGCAAGCACGACGAGATTCAAATCCGACTGCTGAGATGCGCCAAATTTAGGCAAGGGAACGATTTAGACCATAATCGTTTTGGAGTGGACGCGAGGAATTTTGACACGGACCTACAAACGGTCCTCAAGATAGCAAGAACTGAACTAGCCGAAAACTTCTTTTTACAACAAGACAGGATGTGGCTCAATGTGTACGGATATTTCCTTCTCAACTACGTAGTTCAAGTGATCTCGCCCAGCATGTCGTAAGCTTCTGAAAGATTCTCGTAGCTTTTCTCATATGCCCTGTATAATCGCTCATATTTTCTATTGTTCTCGGCATTGGGTTTGATCACTTGATCTATTCTAACACATTGTTTCACCGCCTCGTGATAGTTTTTGAAATAGCCGACGCTGATCCCGCCTAGAAGTGACGCTCCGAATGATGCGCCTTCGTAACGGGGTTTCGCAACTTCTACCCCAAGCACGTCAGCTACTATTCTCATCCACAAGAAACTCTTTGTTCCACCTCCCATCAGTCTTACGGGTTCAATTGAAGGCACAACATTCTGAATTGTTCGAAAACAGTCTTTGATCGAAAATGCTATGCCCTCTAGCACAGCGCGTGCGAAATGAGCCTTTCCATGAGTCAAGGATAAGCCAAGGAAGCCGCCTTTCAAACTGGCTCCACGAACCGAATGTTCTCCAGAAACGTAAGGATGAAACAGAAGCCCTTCTGAGCCCATTGGCACTTTTGTTGCCCAGTCCTCGATCGACTTAAATGGAGTAGTTTTTCCATCTCCGCGAGTTTGCCTTCCAAAGAAGACTTCAGAGAACCACTTATGCGCCAAACCGCATGGGCTTATCAACTGTATGAAGCGACGGTCCGGTACGCAGTGATACAGCGCAAAGTACTTTGTTGTCAAGCCTTTGGGCAGTTTTCCAAGAATTAGGTGAACGGCTCCGCACGTACCAAGTCTTATCATGCGTTGACCCGGGTTTACTGTTCCAGCGGCTAAGCAGTCAGCTGCGGCGTCAGCGCATCCTGCGGCAACGGGGACTCCCTCTGGGAATCCCGTTTCTCTGGCACCCTTCTTTGTTACATACCCAACCTTTGCCATTGATGGGAGGATCGCTGGAAGCTTTCGTATCGATATACCGACGGGTTCGCAGACTTCTTCTGACCAAATGGGTTTGCCGTGTCTTTCAGAGGATAGAAGCGTTCCTGAGGCATCCGAGAAGTCTGTTGACCATTCTTGGGTAAGACGATATACGATATAGTCTTTAGGCATCAGAACATTGTAGGTTCGCCTCCAAACAGATCGCTCGTATTCCATTGTCCAAAGAATCTTTGATAGAGTGGATATTGGAGAAAGAAAATTCGCAGTTTTTCTAGGAATGCTTTTTCGAATTCTTCTCATTAGTCTAGTCTTCTCGGGTATTCTTCTACGATCCATCCACATGATTGCTGGCCTGAGCACGGATCCTTTCCTGTCAAGAAAGACAGGGCAATTGCTCATGCCGTCAACGCAGATGGAACCTAAATCCGAGGGCTTCAGATTCGCTTTTCTTAACGCGTCTTTAACCGCTTGTCTAGCAGCTAGGACCCAGTCTGCGGGGTTTTGCTCAGCCCAAGTTGTTTTCGGAATATAGGTTTCATAGTTCTTGGATGCAGCCCCGCGAACAAAGCCGTTTTTCGTTACGATTAAAACTTTGCAGCCACTCGTTCCTACGTCTATGCCAAGCATATGTTCGGCTGGCATTTCGACTCCCCCATATTATCTAGTAGGAAAGCACTTCGAAAGATTAATGTTCCTAGGTAATAAGACTGCTACACCGTCTATTACTTTTGAGTATAGAAAGCCCTTTTCGATTTCAAGTCTTAACTTTGATATGATCTTGTGCATGTTAGCCTCTAGATCGTTTCTTTTCAAGTGAGTGCTCAGTCTATTTCGTCATCGGCATCGCCACTTAGAGGCAAAGCGTTAAGAAATCAAGTACGGTATTATAAGGGCAATAAATCGCACTGATCCGAATTTCGGTGATGCACAAACTTGGCAGATTTTGAAGAGATTCGCGCCTACATGAAATCACATTTACATGATCACATAAATAAAATCCAAAACTTGTTGCGTCAACCCAGCATTTCGGCAGAAAATGTTGGAATAAGAGAGTGCGCGGAACTCGTGGGACAGCGCTTGCATAACTTGGGATGCAGAGAAGCTAGACTAGTAGAGACAAATGGAAATCCGGTCGTATATGGGCATTACGATGCAGGGGCTGAGAAGACGCTTATCGTTTACATGATGTACGATACTCAACCCTTTGCGAACGAGGCTTGGACCTATCCACCTCTTGAGGGCAGGCTTGTAGAGATCAAACCGCTTGGAGTTTGCATGATAGGAAGAGGGGCATTTAACACCAAGGGGCCTCTTGCCGCATTTCTAAATGCGCTTGAATCAGTCTTGGCGATCGATAAGAATTTGCCCGTGAATCTTAAGTTTGTGGTGGAAGGAGAAGAAGAACTGGGAAGCGAGCACTTGCCTCAATTCGTTGAGAAATATGAGCAGAGCTTAAAGGATGCAGACGCTGTCTTCTTTCCCTACGCATCTCAAGATGTCAAAGGAAAAGCGAAGATATATCTAGGGGTCAAAGGAATCGTCTATTTCGAGTTAGAGTGCAGCGGAAAGGCATGGGGAAGAGGACCAACTCAGTTTGATGTCCATGGAAGCAACAAGGCATGGGCAGACAGCCCCGCATGGCGACTGATCCATGCGCTTTCAACTATGACTTCTGCCGACGGAAACCACGTTTTGATCGATGATTTCTATGAAAATGCTGCTCCTCCAACCGAGGAGGATCTTGAACTCGTTGAGAAGCTAGCCTCATCCTTCGATGAAGAAGCGATCAAAGAGACGGAAAAGATCTATCGCTTCATAAATGACCTCCGTGGAAGGGAGCTGTTGCTCGAGTATCTCTACTCGACTACATTCAATATAGACGGAATCTGGACAGGTTACACAGGACCGGGAACGAAGACCGTGTTGCCGCACAAAGCGACTGCAAAATTGGATGTAAGACTCATCCCAAATCAAAGTCCGAACGAAATTATCCCTAAGATACGCAAGCACTTAGACAAGCATGGATACAGCGACATCAAAGTATCGCCGTTGCCAGGACAATACGATTGGTCGAAAACAAGTGCCAAGGAACCTATTATCCAAGCCTTGAGGCGAACCTACGAGGCGCTGGGCTACGAACCAGAGATGTGGCCGCACCTTGGAGGGAGCGCGCCATTCTACTTATTCAACAAGAAACCACTTCAACTCCCTTTCGCCATGGGAGGATTAGGGCATGGTAGCAGGGCCCATAGCCCCGATGAGTATCTGGTGGTCCGAGGAAAAGACAAGATAGCAGGTCTCGAATCTCTCGAAGAATCATATATAAGAATCTTGTACGAATTTGCCCGATGTTAGTGGAGTCCCGACCCAATCTAGTTATCTTCAATTTCTGTTAAGAATGCTGTGGACAACTTTCCCCTTGACCAAAGTTGCATAGACATTTATTTTCTCATCGATCACGATAATATCGGCATCCTTTCCTATCTCAATGCTGCCCTTCCTTTTATCGACACCAATCACCTTTGCAGGGTTAATAGTTGCCATTCTCACCGCATCTTGCGTGGGAACACCAACCAACTCGATCATGTTTCTGACAGCGACGTTCATCGCCAGACTACTTCCGGCCAAGGACAGTCCAGACTTCAATTTACAGACACCATTCTTTAATACGAGATCCAATCCCGCAAATCTATATGTTCCGTCAGGTAACCCTGCAACTATAGCGTCTGTGATCAGAACAATTCTATCTGCTCCCTTAGCTTTTACCAGCATTCTCATTGCAACTGGATGGACATGTATTCCATCTGCAATTAGGCTAGCCGTTATTTTGTCGCAAGTGAGAACTGCTCCAAGTACCCCGGGCTCTCTATGATGAAGCTCCCTCATCCCGTTGAAGACATGAGTAGCGTGACTGATGCCAGCTCTAATGCCAGCTAACGTTTCTTCATAGGTGGCGTTGGAGTGTCCTATCGATACAATTACGCCTCTTCTCTTCAATTCCCTGATGAAGCTGATAGCCCCTTGAACTTCAGGCGCAACAGTCGCAAGAATCAGATTGTTCGCGGATTCCCGCAGTATAACATCCAGTTCGGAGACAGCTGGCGGTCGTATGTACTTTGGATCGTGAGCCCCCTTCTTAATCGGACTAATATATGGTCCTTCCAAGTGAATTCCGAGGATCTCAGCGCTATCAGTCGCCTTCTGAATAGCATCCCTAACACCTCTTATGTTTTGAATCATCTTCTCAAAAGGAGATGTACCTGTGGCGACGAGAAGAGACGTGGTCCCGGTTTCAGAGCAGAAGCGAGCCACTCCTCTTACTGCTTCAAGTGAGCCTGTGCTAGCGTCGAATCCTCTAGCTCCTACGATCTGAGTATCTATAAACCCCGGTGATACTATCTTGTCCGACGCATCCAGAACGTTAGCATTTGCCGAGTAAGTGGCTTCATTTTCTTTTCCGACAAATTGGATCCGACCATTTCTTACCACGATAACTCCGTCTTGAATGACCTCAAAGGGGGTAAGAGTTCGACCGCTCTTTATCAACAGTTCGCTTTGCATAAGATCTTTTCCTCTATTTCATTCCAGAATATGATAAGGGATGATGATCCCTTTATCAAAACTTGATTTATGAAAAATGTTTTAATCTGCTCGCGTATTTTCTTATGTGCGACGTGTTTATTTCTTCTGACCCATCCAAGTTTCCACTAATCCAGATAGGTGGAGTGACGCCTCTCTGAAGCATTTCGGAAGCTACTTGTATGATTATTGCATGAAGAATTACTGCATTTAGTATTGTGGAGACCGGTCCTATCTTCTGAGTAAGCCCCGGTAGCTCAAACGCCGCATCGCCCGGAGGTACCATATTATCTATCACGAGATCCGCGACCTCAAAGAGACGCTTCCCACTCGAATGACGGGAGCTTACACTTCTTGAAAAAGGCAAGGACGTTAAGGCGATCACAGTCAAACCCTTCTTTCTAGCTTCCGTCGCCATCTCAATCGGAACAGCATTCCTGCCGGAATTAGAAATCACTATGATCACCTCGCCTTCCCGGGTCTCATAATTATCCAAAACTATTTTGGCGTAGCCTTCCAGTCTCTCCATACGAGAACATTTCATTCCTCCGGCTCGAGTGCTTACTCCAGCATCAAGCATCGCATTAACAGGAGCCAAACCGCCCGCTCTGGCGAATACTTCTTCTGCCAAGATCATTGTGTGTCCAACTCCGAAGACATGGAGGACTCCGCCACTGATCAAAGACTCAGCGATGATCTTAGATGCTTTTCTTATGTTCTCACTTTGTGAAGAAATGGTTTTGGAGACTAGATGGCAAATCTTACTGGAATACTCTTCGAGAGAAATCATTCCACTTCAACTCAAATATGGCTGTACCGACATTAAGAAGAGCCAATATATAGTATTAATCATCCAACCCCGTTCTTTGGTTTCGATATCGTTTGACTTGTTCGCAATCTTTATTTTGATAACCTTTCTAACTTGACCCAAAACACGGAGAGAGAGCGATGCGTATTTACCCTCTCAAGACCGGGGTGGTCTCCATCCCGAAATCGACGTATCTGTTCCTTACGGGTTATGGCGAGATAGTTACTGTACCTATTATAATGTGGTACATTGAAGGCGCTGAAAAGACGATAGTAGTAGATAATGGATATGACGATGCCACAAG
>Ga0315314_1001558_pt1 | contig 20533 bp, 18 predicted proteins | sample TDP9_MG_FD_203631 | JGI IMG/M metagenome (GOLD analysis project Ga0315314, IMG submission 203631) | Freshwater sediment microbial communities from Lake Towuti, South Sulawesi, Indonesia - TDP9 | ecosystem: Environmental > Aquatic > Freshwater > Lake > Sediment | place: Indonesia: South Sulawesi... | reverse complement strand
TATCCATATTTTACTCTTCTGTGGTGACAGTACCGCAAACCATAGATCGTTTTCCTCACTGCCACTCGTCGCCTGAACGCCAAAAATGGTGGACCGGGCGGGATTTGAACCCGCGTCCTCCTGAGTTTTAACGCCGTTTTTTGCTTTTCCGTTTTTGTTTCGCTCATTTTTGGCATCCTCAGAAGAAAGTAAGGCAGAACCGTTATTTAAAGGATTGCTCAGCCATAAAACGGGTTTTTATCCCCAAAAGAGGGCCAAATAATCATCGAAAAAAATTAAGAATAGGCTTGCAAGCCACACATATTTGAACTAGAAGTATCATATAGAAGATTGTTCAACAAATTTTAAATGTGGTTGCCTTGCGAATTTGATATACCAATAATTTAAGGAGGCGTAAAGTTGGGAAACGCATCAGAAGAGGGCGAGGAAACACGAAGGGCTATGAGTAGGAGAAAGCTATTAGGTTTAGCTGCAACCGCTGCTGCAGGCTTGGCAGCAACACAGCTCACTGGAAGAGCTCATGCAGAAACAGGCCAATCATTGATCTTAGGGAAAAAAGATAACACAGCTACTCCGGGAGATATAACGGGGCTTATCACACCGGTTGACGGAGGGTGGCCTCACCACTTGTTTGGAGGACTCGTGGTACTCAACGACGGAAGCATCGTTGAGGGTAATTGGCCTAATGCTATAGTAGGGAATTGCCCAAAAGGTATTGGCGTGAGAGGAGAATCATATTCTGGTCACGGTGTACTCGCACGTTCAATAGAGGGAACTGCTATGAAGGCTCATTCAGACTATGGTACGGGTGTAGTCGGCACCACTACGAATGGTGGTATCGGCGTTCACGCTGTGAGTGAAACAGGAACTGCTCTAAAAGTGGATGGTAAGAGCCAATGCCGTGCCGATGTTGTTGCAACTGATCTGGGTGAGTTCCCGTCTGCGTTCGACGTATCCAATAATGCACCTTATGACCCAGAAAGTGGATTACACCCTCCCGTCGCCATAGCGGGGCACTGCCCAAATGGTAGAGGTGTGAATGGACATTCGGACAGGGCAGGTACTGGTGTAAGTGGATATTCGGAATCAGGCACTGGTGTAGCCGGAAATTCGCCATCAGGTACTGGTGTGGTCGGCTTTTCAGATACTGGTATCGGTGTACTGGCCATCAGTAAGGGAAGCCCTGCCCTAAGGGTGGAGGGAAAAAGTAGCTTCAGTACAGTGGGTAGCGGTACGATACCGAAGTTTAAGAAGTCCCATATCGTTGACCTACCTCCTGGGCTTGTAACGGATAAGAGCCACATCTCAGTAACGCTCACCAGCAACCCTAACGTATTAGGGGGAGATGCAGCGGTTTCATTCATTGAGAGAGACCCAGCGAACAACAGGTTCACCATCACCCTAACAAAAGCCGTAGGTCGAGACACAACCTTCACCTACTTCATAGTGGAGCCCTAAGCCTTCATAAGCTAAAAGAGCTCAAGACTAGGTTAGCAGCCTAACTTACATATTAGGAACGATTCTCCTAAAGTAGTACCGTAGGTTACAATATGGTCAAGACGAGAATTTGTCATGGCCTCATAGACCTCTCCCTTAAGGATTCCATAACCTAGTTTAGAATGTTATTTAGTGGCGATTGAGCCCGTATTTTTCCCTCTTTTTTGGCCTAACATATTTTGCAAAATCTGTGACGTTGGGTACAAAAATCTTAAAGGGTTTAGCGAAAGAGCTTCGATAAATCCGCTACTTCAAAGAGCGACGTAAATAGAGAAAGAATTACGTCTTAAACAAATGATCAGAGAATTGGTTTCAATGAATGTAGAAGCGATAAGAGTACTCATTAAAGGAGACAAGGATTAATCATAAGAAGGGGAGGGGTATATGTTAAAAGCCTGAAATGAGCCCCTTTTTCACTATTTAAACATGGAACCTCGTTTGTTTGTTCACCTTTTTCGATAAACTTAACGCCTCTAAGCAGGGTCCGCAGTTTCTGGACACCCCCCAAACGACGGCCACAGCCTCGTTCTTCGTTTGCAATGCACAACGGAATAGCGTTGCAGCTTTATCGTTAAGTTTTTAGCATATTCTTGAATCAGAAAACAGACCGGGTAAGAGTATACTCCGTTTTTTTCCAGCATTTGACGATACTCTTCCGAGATTCTTTTCCGACTCCAATTTCTTAACCCCGAAAATTCTTGAAAAATTTTTCATACCAGGTGCGGGTAACCCCGGAAATTTCCAAGAACAATAACGTACTCTATGGATCACACGCATCTTTATTTTTTCTCCTCTTCTTCCTCTTTAACGTTCTCGATTGTGATCACGTGGCACGGCATTGCCCGAAACGATTATACGCATTGAGGGCAAGTTTTCCGAATTAACCCTATTTATACGCATAGAAAAAATAGGGGGTATACCCTCTTAAAATCAGTAGGATACCTCCCTCTCTAGGATAGCGTGTTTATTATGGTTAATTAGAATAATTATGCGTCAACTCTTATTTTCCCCGCAGAACGGTGCAACGTTGGCATACCTCTGGTCCTCTGGTCCGCTGGTTTTTTTCCTGTTCATACCTCCGCAATTCCATGAATTCTTGAAAATTTGGCGGTAACATAGGTTCCCAATCTGTTTGTTTTGTGAGTGATTCATACTCTTTCGCCCGTGATTGTGACCTAGAACCGTCCGCAGACTGTCCCCTATCATTGTAGAGTCGCAGAAAATCTTGACGATTTGGCGGTTTCCTAGCGACGCAAGTCCAAAATAAAGTAGAGGTATCATACCAATCAACTCCTATTTCTTTTCCCAGATTTAGATCGCAACATACTTTCGAGACCAGATACAAGAATGCTTTAAGGTAAGAGTTTTTGAATTAACAAATTAAGCCATATTATACAGGGTAGAAAAAGGAGGGGGTAGGGGCTTTAAAATCAGTAGGGGTACCCCCCTTTCTGTGATAGTATGGTAATTAGGGCTAATTGGAATTATGTTTGTGTAGGTTGTCTTTTCTCCTTTCCTTTAGTACTTATTTTTAAATCAGCAACTAGTCGCTTAGCAAAATCCAATTGGTCAGCATAATCCTTTGGCATTCTTTTCTTTATCTGAGCCTCGATTTCCAGCATTTTTCTGCCTAGTTCGGGATTTTTCTGCTCCATCAGGTGTCCGCATAGGATGCCGATGGCCTTTTTAACGATGAAGTTGACGCCGAATTGGCAGTATTTATACAACCCAAGCGTAACGTGGCCGTTTTTTGCTTTTAATGGAAACATTACGCATACGGCAGGTCTCGCAGGGTATATTGAGCATTGGTTACCTTGCAGGAATACGCATGGTTTTGCTTTCAAGGAGAACGCTCCGTTTTTGAGCTGTTTTGCGTAGTTCGCGATCACCATATCGAGGCTTATGCCTAAAAATATCGCAATATTCAGCAGGTCTTCGATCCTGACCGCTATTGGATCGTTTATGCGGCAACATTCCCCACATTTTACGCAAAGCTGCAGGTCAGCTTCCTTTATAAGCACTAGATCCAAAGGCGAGAATCCCTTCAAAGCTTCGTCTACAGCCCACTCAATGTTCTCCAGCTTGATTTTGGTTAAGGCTTCCCGCTTGAAGACTTTCGGAACCTCTTTGCGAACTCTACTTAGGATTTGGAGCCTTAAATCCATTAGATCCGTCCCGGGGGACGTCAAGATTTACTCCTAACCTTGCTTTCTTTAAGGAAAAATTTCTGCTGCTGTTCCTCCGAGACCTGAGCGTTTTGGTTTGTCTCCCTGCTTGATAATAGATGTTTTTCTTTGCGGTATCGGTGCAAAAAGTCAATCCCTTTTGCGGTGAGTTTGTATCCGTCTCGTGTGCTGATGACGAGGCGGTGTTTTTTGAAGAGCATGATGCGGTTTCGGATGGTGTCTTGTGAGGGCTTCGTAGATATGTCCTCCATGATGGCGGATTGAAGTTCGCTGAGTGTGGCTGTTCCGCGGATTTGTAGTTCGTTTATGATTGTTTCCATGATAGGGTATGGTGGACGCCCGGGCTCAAGGCTGAGTATTTCTTCCTTTATTGCTTCTTCTATTTCCCTTTTGATTTCTTCATACTCCTCGTCAGAGAGGGTTAGGCGTTTCTTGGCTATCTCCACGTACTGGTTGAGTCTCATTCCTTCGCTTGAGTAGACGCGGTCGATGAGGTTTACAACGTGTTCCACATGTTCTTGTGTCACAATTAGGTTTAGGTTCTCGTCGTAGCTGTGTCTCCACGCTGCGTAGCCCGCACTCAGTTTTGCGAGTTTTTTGTCGAAGTCTTTAGAAACGAAGGGAAGTCGGCTGACTCCATACTTCTCATCCATCTCCTTTGCTTTCGTTAGGATCATGCTCTCTGCTTCTCGTGTGAATCTGATTTGTTCTGGTGTTCGGCTCCACGCAAGCAGTACGTTTAAGGTTAACGCTTGCTGGAAGTGTTGGAACCATTCCGGCTTTTCGGACGGAAGTTTGAAGATTTCTTCGCTTGGCACATCTTCTCTGCGGTATGGAACTGCTAGGTCAATTCTCGCAATGCTTGGAATATCATAATTTTCGAGAAGGGATGTGCATGGATAAAGGTATTCGTTCAGGGGATTTTTTACATTCTCGCATGTTATGATGCGGGTTCTCATGGGTGCGGTTCCTGATACGACGCGTCTAACCTTTAGGAAGCCTTGGCGGTAGGACTCTCTAAACTCTGCTTTCTCCTCGGGGTCCATACGGTCATATCCGTCGACGATTGCGAGAGTCTGGTCCGCTAATACCAATTCTCCAAATCCGAGAATGAACCCTTCTGCACTTTGATCAATGAAGTAGAGCAGCCCGGTCCTGCCCGCCGTTTCCACGATTACGTACACGCCTAAACCGATGAATTGTCGGATCATTCTTGGGATTCGCTTCCCAGTGGTGGTGTCTCCATAGTTTACGATTTGAACCCACCCCGGGATCTTTTCGCCCTTCCAGATTATGTAGAGGGGTGTGTGGTATGCTATTAGATTGGCGAGAACAGCGTCTGGTCTGCCGAAAATACGGCACACATGGGAGCCAACGACTTCTACAAGCTCTTCCTCAGGCCTTTTCATTATTATATCTAGGAGCTCTCGTTGCTCTGGGGTTAAACTGAAGGATTCCAAGTTAACTTCGGTAGGTTGGAAATGTATGCCGAGGATCGATAATTCGCCGGTTTTGGGGTTTTTTAGGCATGGCCCTATCAGTACCCCTTTCCTGGCAACAGATTTTTTAATGCCCATCAAATAGACCCTTTTTCTTAGGTTTTCCCTCGTCTCAATGTCTTGGATGGTAACCTCGTCAATCCCTGGACAAACTATTAAGGGCGTAACGGCTTTCTCTTTCTTCACAACCAGTTGTAGTTTTGGATATTTTTTGAACTCTAACAGTGGGCACTGTTTAGCCTCCTCGAAGAATCTTTTTAAATATTTGCTTAGAAGGGCTTGCTCCCTTTCTTTACTTATCTTAACGAATTCAAGAGTTAGATAGGGCTCATTCAGGAGGTTTCGGAAGTCATTGATGCTAACTATTTTTCCTGCAGCGTAAGGACAGCCTGAACACATCTGAGTAAGCTGTGTTTCACATCTCACTTCTATGACAAAGGGAATGGATAGGGAATCCCCAACTCCGGAGATGTAAACTTGGGTCTTAACATATCGACTGAGGTGCGTTGCGTCAAGGTCTGCTAGGTGGATTTCTTCAACGAGTTGGACGTTGGGGTCTTCCCCGCAACAGTGCATTATGGGAGTAATGGAGCCCGGGCAATCGGCTTCTGGGCAGATTTCATAGTCAAACTTGAGTTTGGCACAGGAAATGGGGAGGTGGTTTCTGTCCTTTAAGACCTGCACCCTATCCAAAATTTCCTTACGAGTCACCTCTGCTAGGTTTTGAGTTATTTTTTGTAGCTCTTGTATGCCTCTTTCACCAAAGAACCCGAAGGTATAAGTTAGGGTCTTTTGTTCTTCAATGGTTATGGGGGAGCCATTGCTGATTTTGTTTACTACAGTTTCAATGGCCTTACACTTATAGAGTAGCTTCACATCTAACGGGAGATCACAATTGACCATTTCTTATTCCTCCTCCTTTGTTTGTATCTGAAAAATTCGCATTGATCCCGACCACAACAAATTCTAGCAATCCTGGCGAGGCTTGAGCATCCAAAACGACCGGTTTTTTCAGCAGATTCGATCTTAACCATAAAGTATTGTTCGACATTTGATGGATCTTCAATCCGTTGACCTATAGGCGGAATATTTTTCTCATTCCATTTAATCAGTCTACGTGACGTTTCTTCGGTTGATAGCCCACGCATAATATGGAAATACTGTGCAACTCTAACGGCAGCTTCGTCCCTTGAGCCATATTCGACGCCTTTTAGAATAGCCTTGATGCATACTGGATCCTCTCCACGATAACACACTTCGTCCTCCGATAACTTACTTTCAGTCGGAGTTGGGAACCACCTCTTAACGCCTAGTTCAGAAGCCCTTTTCCAAATCATGCCCTCTAAATCCGAAATGAGAGCTACTTCTTTTACTTCGGGGTTGATGAAGCGATAGATGTGCCCGGAAGGATGGACGCTGGGCGGGGCTACAACGAAAGAACCCTCTGCTTTCACATCAAGTTTTAACTCTGAGATTTTGAAGGATCGAATGAGCCGATCATTTCTAAGGTATATGTGCGATCCTCTGCTGGGTTTAACTGCTAGCGTTGCTTTTTCAAGTTCTTTATGTTTAGTGAAAAATTTGTAATAGTAGGATTCGTCATCGAAATCCAAGACCGCCAAATTTCCCGATACACTTCCAGTGACAACACCAATGTTCCAAGGCTCAAGACTAAACCACTCTGTCAATTCAGTATCGGTAGGTTGTCTTTTTTGATATTCCTTCCATGGAACGAGCGGGCGTTTAGATTTGTATAGCAGAGGAATAATGGAGAAGCCCAGCGACTTGTAAAGAGTCACGTATTCTTTATAATTATTTTCGCTCAATGGTTAACTTCCTCCTTGAAGAAGAGCAGTTACCACAGCCAAGATCGGATCATCTCTAATCGTCCTGAAATGGCCCTCTTTCCATTGGTAGAGAAAGATGAGCACCCCCTTTCTCACCTCGACAGCGTTGTATTTCCGGGCGAAGGATTGCCATGCCTTGGGGTCGGCTTCATAGCACTTGTCAAACTGGTCCTTCACGACAACCCTTATTCTTGCCTTGTGTTTTATCGCATATTGAAGAATCTCTCGGTTTGCCCCCAAAGCGGCTGCTGATCCAGGCCATCCATAGATTTTGCCGGCTGAATAAAATGCACCATGCTGTAACCAAAAATAGAGATATCCAGTACTATCATATACACAACGTTGGCCACTCAAATGTACGACACGGAGATGTTCAGCGATAAGGTCCGTCGCCTTTGCACTCAGAGAGGCTTCCTTCAACCGTAAACTTTTTGTATGCTCTTTATCACACTTAATCATTGGTGGCGACACCGTCCTTACCGATGAGCTTGCTGAGACGCCCCATCGCCTCGGCAAGCAAGATAAGGATTCCTTCAACTTAAGATTCTCGTACCACGCTCCTGCACCTCTATCATTTCTTCCCCCCATATATAAATGTTGTTAATTTTTAGAAACCTTTATAAATTAGTTAACCAATTTCAGTTAACGGTGAATTAAAAAATGCTGACAAAATTACAGAAAAAATATGTAATGATTGCGGAGAAAAGAAGCGAGTATTCAGAAACGGTCCAGAGGCAATATGATTTTAGGATAAGACAAAAGGCGTTAATGGCTATGCGTGACCTTGCATTGCTAGTGAAATATCTTCCTGATGACCAGCAGGATCAAGTGTTTACTATCGAAAACGTGGTTCCGTTAATCGCGTGTATGTTGTCTTTTAAGGCAAAGAAGGAGCCAGCTTTCGAGGTTTTGTGGAAGCAGAAGAGGAGATTTCCGTTACTTGCACAGCTTCATCTGTTATCCCATAGAATGTTAGAGTTATTTAACAAGCAATTCTTTCCTGTTGAGGGTCAAGCAATAACGCCCATGCCTTGGGAACACAAAGACGGCGTCATTTTCTCTATTACTAAGAAACCTTTCGGTGAGGGCATATCGCCGATAGCACTTTTCAAACCCGGAGAGCCATTAAAGTATGCCCGAGCGAAACGCGACTTGAAAGAAGGCGAAGAACTTTCTGTTGACGATTTCGAATTCGTTCCTTGGGATAAGGTCGGCGAAGGACCTGAGCCTATAAGGTTACTTTACTACGATAAAGTTCCTTTGCGAAGAGAAGCTGAGATTTACATTGGGACGGAAGCCGAAATCGTTCGATGTAACAAGCAGAATCAAAATGTGTTTCTTGGAACATGCAAGACTTGCGAGTTTGGCAACATAACGAAATGCGAATACAGGGAGAAGATAAGTCAATGAGTCATTTACCGTACAGAATCCGTGATTTTCTCCATCAGGTAGATCTTCCATACAAAGGCTTAGGTTTGCCTGTTTTATTTGGCACCCTCAGCATCTTGGCACATAAAAGCGTTTTCTTTCTTGGTGGTCGAGGAGTGGGAAAAACAAGGGTTATTAAACTTGTCCCTGACATTCCAAATACGCTGGTCTCAAATTGGGATAGCTTCACTCTTGAAGGTTTGGATCATGACGTTGGCGAAGCCATAGGTCACGACCTAGTCTGGAAAGTGGAAGAGTTTTCAACCCTTTCAAAATATCATCGGCGAATCTTTGTGGACATTGTGCCAAAAATCATTAGTGATGGACAATATTATCACTGCACAAAGAGGCTATACATCAACATTCAGAATTGCCAGCTAACCCTCTTGATCGCTATTCAACCTTTGTTGTATTCCGAGTTGTGCCGGACTGAGACTCGTTGGGAAAGCATGGCAGTTGATCGATTCGCTAAATTTCTGCTGTTAAACCCATTACGGAAGGACACCAAAGATATTGATTTAAAAATTTCCCTGCCCCAGAACCTCGTTCCCTTAACACAGGTTGCTCATCCAACCATAGATTTGAGTAAGGTGGAATCCCTATTTCGTGAGCAAGTAAGTAAGGGGAGATCATACTTATTCGCCCGAGATTACATCAGGGCACTGGCCGCTTTATTGGGTGAGCACCATGTAAAACCGGAGCACGTAGACCTTTTCTATAACATGTTCTGGGCCTACCTGTGTCCATTTAATGAGCTACAGTTTTCAAAGGATTTAGAGTCCTCCATCGAGATCCAAGCTGGAAGTATGAAGCTGTTTTGCGAAATCTGCTCCCATGACGAGGGTGTTACCAAAGAATCATTGGCGAGGGAGTTTAAGGTGTCAGAAAGGAATGTTGAAAAGTACGCCGCGAGGCTGCTGGAGAAGGGACTTATCCGTAAAAGCTTGGGTTCGGGGAGAGGGAAAAAGACGTGCTATTTTATGTCCCCTCAATACGAGGCATTTTTTAAATGTTACTCCAACAAGTTCACCCTTTTAGGGTCAAGATAGGATTTGATTAAAAAAGCAGTATTTCTAAACTGCTCCTTTAGAAATACTACTTAGAGGCTTGATTCATTTGGGTGCGGCTTTCCCATTAGCGATAGTCGCTTACACTTATAGGATACATGGGACTATCCGATGCAGCAAATACGCCTAGGGTTCTGATAAAATAAGTACCAAGATAGACAGGGTCAAAATGATGAGGGGTATTGTTAGATTCCAAGGTAGGATTGGCTTTGCGTAAGGCATCATCGGTATTAATTGCATTAAAAAGCTCGTCATACTTGCAGCTATCATACTTACACTTATTTCATGAAGGATTTTCTTTTTATTCATTAATAATCCCCTGAATAGATGTTTGCAAAAAATACATAGCCTGAGGCGTCAGTTGTAATAGTCATTGAACCGCCTGAGGCATTTCCAGTCCAGATTTCTTTAATGCTTGGTTCCAGTGGAATAACTGGAGTTCTCACAGCACCACTGCAATTAACGTATTTTGTTTGAGGGCCTACCGCTACGCTGCCAATCTTATAGTCTACAGGGTAGTTTTTTCCATCTTTTCTACGATCTGAAAAATGGTTAACATGAACATTGACTATCACACCCGAAGACACAACAATATGAAGCCCATCAGCAGGGCCAGTAACTTTCGGACTAGCCATCCATTCTTCAACGGCACCTTCCTTCTCCTTGATCATTTTGTATGGCACTCCATCTATCTTACAATCCCATTTCGTTGTTCTTACCATTATTTTTCCATCCTTCAGCTAATCATTACAAAGATTGTTTATTAAAGTTACTTTTCGCAACACTTCTAACTTTTTCGTCAGGGGTCCACTGTGTTTAGAAACCAAGATAATACACATGAGACCATAATGTGCGATGACTATCTCTAGGTTTTGTGAATCATTCCGTTTCTGATATTATACATCTTCATAGAGTTGAAAAAGGAGTGTCCGAGAAATTATTTTCTAGCGGTTTTTAGTAGTTGCTCGTAGCTTACGGCTCTTAAGACTATTTTGCCATCTGGCTCCTCAAAATACACGATCATGTCTCCAACTTTAACCTTTAGTCTTTCTTGGACATCTTTAACTAGTGTGATCCTATACTTTGGGCCAACCTTGCTTGTGCCTAAAATTTTTCCTTCCTTTCGGGTGACATTAAGAAGCATGAAAGACAAACGGCAGGGCTGTGCTATAGATTCTCGCTTGTATGAAATACTGATAACTTTAGTCATGTGGCTAGCTTGGAGATAAAAAAGTTGTTAACTCATCATACGTTACCTCCTTCCCCCAGAAGCGTTCACAGAGCTGTTGAAGTTTATCTTTTGTAACGCTCTCTCTTAACCAAAAATGTTCATCTTGTATTGTCCTTTCTTTAGGCTTATGCGGTTTTCCTATTTTTTCTAATCTTCCCTCGATGGAAAAATGCCAAAGAGCTGTAATAAGACCCATTTTTGGGTATTTTTCTTGGCTATAAGGACCTGAGGATGGAAATCGCCTCTCAAAAACGTCTTTCCCATGCATTAGTTCATGATAAAGAATCCAATCTTCATGAATCTCGCTTGGAATGCCAAATCCTCCATGCGTTGTGTATTGAAGGCTAAGATACAGAATTTTTCGATGTTTATCCATACCACACATCGGTGTGCCGAAGGCACCGATTGAACCCCACTCATACAACATTAAGGCTACATAAGGAGGAAATACTTTCAAATCTTTCATTACTCGTTCGATTCTCCTGACAAGCCACTGAAGGTCGGAATGTGAAGGTTTATAAATTTCGGGTACATATTGTATGCCAAAATTCGATCCAATTTCTTCCATGACATGAATATAGAAATCTATTCCCAACTCCACTTTTATATGAATCTTTTTGACGTGTATCATGATCTCCTAAATCCGCTCAAGTTAAAATCATAATCAAACGATCGACTTTTGCTCAGTTCATAATTCCTTACGCCTTTCTAAAAACTCTCTTATGGCTTCTCGCACTGCTTCAGCAACGGAGACATATCGCCCTTTAGACTTCTTAACGAAATCCTCCAGCTCGATAAATAGTTGTTCTGGTATGGATAGATTTCGGTAGCCTTTACGCACCATTAAAATCTTTCCTCGAATGCAGTTAGATCTACTGCAATAAGGCACTTTTCGAGCACCCGTCCAGTACATTTTTATACTTTACCCGCGAATCTTCATTGACGTCCAGGAGAAACCGCTTTGTCGTTAAGATGCACAATAACTCGGAAGACGCTGGAGTTGGGTTTTCTTTACATTTTAAAAGAGAACGTTCCCCTTTTTCCATCAGCAGATGTCCCGGTCAAAATAATAGCTCTTTTCGATGAGGATGATAAGGAGATCGAGTTAACCTACAATCCTAAGTATAGGAGAGTTCACGGTTTAGCCGCATTCTATAGAAAACATGATGCTCAAATTGGAGACTTTGTGGAAATTGATGTTCTTGAGCATCTTAGGAAGTATAGGTTTAGGTTTAAGAGAAGGCCCGTTGAGGAGATGCAGCCTACAATAAGGAAACCTTATGAGACTGTTCCTCTGGTTGGCCCACCCATAAACTTCCGAGGCTTGATCTATGCTCCCATCAACGAGAACGGCGTGATCTTCTTATTCAGCAAGGTTGCCGAGGATCTGGGCATCACTATCGAGGGAATCCAAGTCAGGTTTCCAGATGCTTTTGGGAAACGGTATGAGCGGGATAAGGGATACCCCATCACCATCGAGTTTGAGCACAAAAGCTCCGACTACGAGAGGCATGGACACCCGAAGGAAGGATGCGACCTTATCGTCTGTTGGGAACACGACTGGAAAGAATGCCCAATACAAGTCATTGAACTAAAAAGCCTTGTAAAGGAGCTATCGAGTAAATGAAGTCCAATCGGATTAAAGGGAGCGAATTATGAGAAAAGAGACTTTAGAAATTAGGTGTGAGTGCGGTCATTGGAAATTACGTTCCAATGCATAAGTTTTTTCTCAAGTCTTATTTTGAGCCATCTGATATTGACCTACTGCAACAAGCATTCGACAACTCGTATGCCACTTAATTAATGAAGATTGTAATATTATTTATTTAGAACCTAATAAATCAACAATAGTGATGGTAGCTCATAGGTTTGATAACGGGTAATTTCCATGTCCATAGAGATAGCTCGCGAAAAAATTCGTGATCTAGTGCGGAGATATGATCAACTCGTTAAAGAAGGAAAGATTCCAAAGTTTAGTGAAGCAGACGTAGGTTCCAAGTTTATCTTGCCTTTCATTGAGGCTTTAGGATGGGATATTAAAAACATAGATGAAGTCAGAGAACAAAGAAGAACGTTAACAGGTCCAGCCGATTATTCTTTAAACGTGAATGGCATACCCAAGCTAGTTGTAGAGATAAAGAGATTTGATGAAAGCCTTGATACTGTAAGAACCATAAGAGGTAGAGAGGAGAGCTATCCAGAACAAGCCATTCGCTATGCATGGCATATGAAGGTCGACTGGGTAGTGCTCAGCAATTTCGCAGAAACAAGGCTATACTATTCCCATGTGATAAAACTAAAAGATGGACTAATTTTTGAATTTAAGCATAATGAATATTTAGAAAAATTCGAAAAATTATGGGTTCTCTCTAAAGAGAGTGTTATTTCTGGGATTCTTGACACCTACGAAAAGAGAAGAATGCGGAGAGATATTGATAAAGAGATTCTTGGTGACTTGTTTGTTTGCAGAAAAATCTTAGTCGACAGCATAATCAAAAATAATCCAGAGCTAAGCCAAGCAGAAGTGAAAGAAAGCGTTCAAAAAATTCTGGACAGGGTTCTCGTAATACGAGTTGCAGAGGATAGGGGTATAATCGGCTCAGATAGTTTGTGGAAAGTGCTTGATTCTTGGAAAACGAGAGGTTTGCCGACTCCGTTTATGCGAAGCTTGAAGAGTTTGTTTAGAGACTTCGATGAAGTCTACAACAGCAAATTATTTGAAAAACATGTTTGTGAGGATTTGAAACTAGATAACGAAGTACTAGAAAAGATGATCTCTATACTTTACGAGTACAATTTCGATTTGATTTCCGCTGATGTTTTAGGTGCCATCTACGAAGATTACATTGGACATATCTTGCAAGAAGCAGAGAAAGGTATTGATATTGTAAAAGATTATGCGGCAAGAAAGGAATCTGGTATCTACTATACTCCGACTCATGTCGTAGAATACATTGTTAGGAATGCTTTAACCCCGTTTCTTAAAGACAAAAACCCTGAACAAGTTTCCGCTATTAAGGTTTTAGACCCAGCTTGCGGTTCAGGTTCTTTTCTCATTAAAGCCTTTGATGTCTTAAAAGAATACTACGAGGATTACAATAGAAATCAGAGAAAGAGAGTTGGACCTATTACAGATCTCACTAGCTTTACCGCCATAATTTCCAATCTTGAAAAAAGAATTTTGGCTGACAACCTTTTTGGTGTGGATTTAGATCCTCAAGCAGCCGAAATTGCAGCAGTAAATCTTATGTTAAAAGCATTGAGAAAGGGAGAGCGTCTTCCACTGATTCTTGGAGATAACATAAAATGTGGGAATTCATTGATATCTGGGACACAAGAAGAACTGGAAAAATATTTTGGAGGAAAATGGAAAGAAGAAAGATCGTTTGATTGGCAAAACGACTTTCCTCAAATATTCAAGCTTGGAGGATTCGACATTGTTATAGGAAATCCTCCACACGGAGCAAAGTTATCAGAAGAAGAAAGAAAATTTTTCTTCGACAAATTTCAAGTGGCAAAGGGCTACAAAAATTCGGCTTCTCTGTTTATAGAACGTGCTGTTCAGTTGTTAAAAGAAGGAGGGATCATAGGACTCGTAATTCCTAAATCTCTAACTTTTTCGCAAAAATGGAATGTAACTAGAAACTATATCTTACAAAATCTCCAGTTGCTCGAGATTGCTGACATAAGCAAAGCTTTTCCGGGCGTTTTGCTGGAACAGATTATATTATTATGCCGTAAGAAAACAGAGAAAATTAATTGTTACCTTGGAACCCGGTTATTCTGGGCAGAGAAACCGGAAACTTATGAAATTCCTATCTCCCTATGCAAGGAGCTAGATACCTTTCCCATACATGTTAATCCAAAGTCGCTTGCAATCTACAACAAGGTAATGAAGAAATCACGCTTGTTCAAAGAGATATCTAGAACGTTCAGGGGCCTTCCTTTACAAAGCAAAGCTTCAGCCCAAAAAGTGCCGGATTCGGAGCCTCTCTTAAGAGGCGATGATATCAAGCCCTATTATAAGATTGCCCCACAATTGTTTATTGCCAAAAATTATTTAGAGGGAAACCTTGAGAAAATCGAAGACCTTAGAAAGCCGAAAATCGTTTCTCAGAGGATTGTGGCTCATGTTCTTACTCCCATCGACCACATCATAATTATGTCAACCTTAGATGAGGAAGGATTGCTAAATGTAGACACCGTAGAAAACACCATAGTCACAGATCCTAATTACGACATGAAATATTTGTTAGCGTTTCTCAATTCAAAATTCGTCTCATGGTTTGCTTACACTTTTATTTTCAATAAGGCGGTCCGAACCATGGACTTTGATAATTATTACGTTGGCAAGATTCCGATATACCCAGCTTCCACCGATGAGCAAAAGTCGGTGATTGAACTGGTTGAGAGACTGTTAAAGCTCGCAAAACTATTTGTAGAATCAAAAGCCAAATTCATGGAATACGTTAACAAATACCCAAGACTCGACGATGTGAGGTTGGAAACCTACTACAGAAATTTCCCCGTTAAAGACAAACAAGTGCTGATTCAATCAAATTTGAAAGGAACGATTAAGAATGTTGACATCCAAGAAAGTGAAAATTGGCTCATGTTCAAACTTGACTTTTCTGCAGAAGGAAAGGAATATTCAGGAGTCAATGTGTTAAAGTTGAAAATAGATAACGAAGCATTGAGGGGGTTCATAGCTCAGTCAATCCTAAGTAACAAAAGGCATATAGGAAAAGGAAATATTTTGGGAAAGATGTTACAACTCCGTATTTCACGCTTCAATAAGGATGAGGAAAAGAATTTACAAGTAATAAAAGAAATCATCCAAGAGTACCAAAAAATATCAAGTAAGCGTGTTCAATTGGAAAAAGAAATTTCAGATATAGAAACGGCTGTCAATCAAAAGATTTACAGATTTTATGATCTTAGCGAGGATGAAATAAAATTTATCGAATCATCCTTAGAAACGGGTTCTACAATGCTTAGATTGTTGGGTTAGTTTTGTTAAATGAGACGGATGTTTGAGTTCAAAATCTTAGGTATTATCATATTATTTAAGTATCATAAGCAAGAATTTGATAAAGCCAAACCACTCTGCTCTGAGTGCCCTATAGCAAATGATTGTAGATTCTTACCTAAACAGGGTCAATAATAAGGTGGATATCCAGATTGTTTCGCCTGATAAAACTCGTCCAGCTCATATCTTGTAGCCACTCTATCAGTGGCGTTCGCCCGCACATAAGGCCCTTTTTCTCTAACGGTGTAGGGCTTGTCTTTTCCCTCTTCGACACGTAGAACTATTATGCTTTTTTCATCCAACTGCCTTCTACTTATTTCATATTTTACTTGAGGCTCGCAATGGCTTCTGAGGATATTGGTTATCGTATTTTCATATTCCCTTTCTCCCAACCCAACAATGTTAGCGTGGTCATCAACACCAAGCAGAATGATTCCTCCTTTGCCATTAGCAAATGCAACCACCGTTTCAGCAAATTCTTCTGGTTTGCCAATGTCTTCCTTGAACTCTACGCTGTCTGTTTCTCCACGTCTAATTAGTTCCCTTATCTCATACTCAGGGATGTCGATGATAACGTCTTTCGGCAATTCCCACCCTAAATGAAATCTTCTTGTGTCCAGTATCTCACCGCTGATTTTCGAGACTAAGGCAAGGTAAAAAGAATCCGGCTTAAACCCGACAAGGACACTTCCAGTTTCATTTGCAAATTCAACATCCTCTTGCTTGACTTCCTCACCTCGTTGACAGAAGAGCTTTCCTACTATGTTTTCAATGTTTTCATCTTTTATTTGCACCTTTACTTTTATTTCCTTTGAGCCTAAGTTCACTTCTTCTATCCTTGCACCGTAATTAGGCAAGCAAATGACGATGCCATAAAGGCTTGAATATCGCGTGAGATCTATACCCATGAGTGTTTTTATGGCCGTTGGGGCGTCAGGAAAAAGTGGTAGATCCGGCGAAACTAAGAGTTCTGAAGGATAACCTGGCGGGGGGCTTGTATAGTGATATCTTTCGAAAAACCATCTGACGTCAAGGTAATCCACACCACTATCATATTTGTATCCATTGTCTAAGCGTTCACCATCAACTTGAACTTGGTAATCCCCCACCGCGATAGTCGTGCTAGCTTTCTCAGGCAGTTTTTTGATCATTTCTATAAAATCATCTAACGAAATAACATCTTCAACCATAGCAAAGTTTCCATAGTCTAGTTTCTTTTTAGGAGTATAAAGATCAGAAACGTGTAATGGGAGAATCTTAGTGATGATGTTTTTCCATGCCTCCTCATGCCTCATTATTGCACTTTTAACCAAAACGGACCCATAACTACCCCTTCGACCCTCAATTTTCCGTATAACCTCTTCTATTCGCCTCTGGTGATCCGACACACTACATCACCATCTCGTCTGATTCAAGCGGTTGCAAAATCTTACTGAGAATTCCTTTGATCGTTTCTTTGGTAAGAGACGGGTCTAACTTTGCAATATCGCTTAAAACTGAAGACTCATTTTGTTTAAACCATTCTGAAATTATACGTTTTGTATATGCTAGTTCGCTTTCTTTATCCAATGTATTGTTGATAATACTTTCTTTGGATAACAATTGCAATTTGTTGAATTTCTCTTTATATTCGTTAATAGTTAGCCTTAGGAAAAGCCTTTGTTCGATCCCTACAACCTTCCAGAAGGCATTATATACCCTTAATTCGCGTCCATTTGTAACTATGCACCAATTTACATTTCCTAAAAGGGCGTAGTTTAATAGCTGTTGCACCAAATAGTCCTTTAAATCCGTTGCTAGAGCCTTGGCTTCTATAAACACTTTTGGCATATCATCAATTTTAAGAGCAATGTCCACGAATTCATCTCCTTTACCCCCAGGAATCGGATACTCCTTCTCGACCTCATCCAAATTTCGTGTGTTCCACCCTAAAATTTCTAAAAGAGGTTCAATAAGCTGAGAAATGGTGTTCGCTTCACTCATTCGGGGATATTTGGTTATCAACTTAGTTGCATGTTCTAAATACTCATCAATTGGTTTGACTGCTTTAACTTCAATCTCTTTTGATACTCTAAACAACTGATTCTTAATGAATAAGAATTCGTGCTCTTGAATCCTCCGCACGCCCATTCTAACATATGCTTGCAATTTTTTATTGAAATGTTTTAAAAATTCATTTAGAGCAATAGGATTCTCTGGGATAGACAGCGGGGTCAATTTGATTCTGTGAGGATAAATCTTGTCGGTCCAAATCTTAGTTTCATCGTAAAAGTATTCGGATGCCGCAACGAAAATTCCTACAAACCCCTTCTTCGATAAATAAAACACAAGCCCATCGTTTGCTTTAATGCGACCGACGGTCCTATGCCATCTATCGCCCCCGCCCCAAACAAGATTCTCCTTAACCTTGTTCCAATTCTCAACGCTGTGGATAACACAAAGCCAATAATTCACCATAAACCATCAATGATAATGGATGTTACCTTCATAATATGTTTTACCTTTAGCAATTTAATTTGTAACTTTTTCCAGTTAACCTTATTATTCGCCTACCTTAGAAGAGGGGGTAGGGGTCTTGTATTAGAAGGGTATACCCCCTTGTTTTCTACGTGTAATTAATTGGGTTAACTAGGAAAATTAAGATTACGCATTTGTGCTTTCTTCTCACCAACGTCATCTTTGAGAAACATTCCCTGTAGGATGAATTGCTTTACAATAATTCTTAAGAAGGGTTGAGAAGCCTAAAATAATGGGACTCCACATGCGTTACCAGGATTGGATAGCAAATTTAACTTCCATCGGTTTTCTAAGAGAATCTGTGGGGGGAAAGATCTACACTTTAGCGACACCAATTGTTATTAGATTTCCGAAAGAAACTGTAGAAAAAATCCTTACGGGTTACAATTCAAAATTTGAAATCGGAGGAGTGATTCTTGCCGTACCAAAATTAGAAGACGGTAATAGAAGTTTGGAGGTCACGAAAATAATCTACCTTAAAAACATGTCATCTACTCCAGAAAAAAGCTTTTTCCGTCCTAAAATAAAGAACGACATCCGCAAGGTCTGGAAAAGCGGTTTGGATAGAGATAAGAAGCGGTACATCCCGATTTTCTTCCACTCACATCCTTTGATAGGGTCGAGTGATTTGCGTGACATAAACAAATTAGTAGCAAGCCTAACTCCTGTGGCTACCTCTAAGGCAGATCAAAAGTTTGCATTAGGTTTGCAAATACCGATAGACAGCGTAAAGTTTCTTGTTCCTAATGCACTGGTTGTGAGTTCTGAAATCGTTGGTCAGCAAACGATCATTGGTTTTTATGGCGGGGAAATTACTCCGCTAGATTTCAATGAGTACTTTGCGAAGGTGACTGGTAAAACCATGGAAGAAATATGGGATGCCCTACATGCTTGGATTAAAGAAGATCCCAATAGAAAATGGATACTGGTTTTGTTTGGTTTACTGATAGCAATTCTGGTAATCCGCTATCCCAAACAGACAATCCCGATAATCTTAGGTTTACTTTTAATTCTTGGCAGTCAAATAATTCCAATAACAAGACAAGCAGCAGAGGTTATCCCGAATTACTTCACAGCATTAAGAAAAGAAAAAGCGTTAATCAAAATACCTTAAGAAAAACAGCACGCATCATTTTAAAACTCCAAATAAACATGGGTTGGTGCTCGCCTTTTAACTGAACACCTTCAACACAGCCCTATTTGCGTTTTCTGAAGATTTTAACGCCGCCCATTTCCGTTACGTATTCAAAGCCCTCTTTAACCAATAGAACGGCCTCATCAAGGGATTTGGCAACCTTGCAAAGATATTCATCTGACTTGCTTTCTAAACTTTGAGCCAAATGTATGTATTTCAACGTTTGTTGAAGAGTTTTATGCCCTAATAGATATTTAACGTAAAGAATATCCCTCGTTTTCAGATAAGTTATTGTGGCGAACCAATGTCTGAAATCGTATAGTCTAATTTTTAGGCATTCTGGATCTTGAAATTTTAAAGCAACCCTTTTCCTTACTATGAGAAATCTATGCCTAATCTTATCGCTCGTGGGAAACATTCTATCTGTTAAACCGAATCTATTTCTGATTACAAAGGCTTTGAGCATTCCTAAGGTTCTTTCATCTATCTTGATGTTCCTTGGTGCTCCGTACTTCGCTGTGTCAACCGCTATTGCTCCGTTTTCTAAATCTATTTTCTTAAGAGTTAACTTGGATATTTCAACGGGTCTTAAACCATATTTGCTTAGGCTGAGTATTACAGCATATTTTGGAGAGGCCTCCGTTATTATTCTGTCTAACCGTTCTTCTGTTGGAAGATTTATGGCTGTTTCTTCTCTACGATAGACTGGCTTTTGCCATTCCAAACCATTGAGTTTAACATACAAAGCATAGGCATCGGCTAGGCCCTCCTTAAAGACATTCTTACAATTCTTTTTTGCTATAAGTTCCTCAACATCTTCTGGATTGTCCAAATTCACGTATTTGGCTATATGTCGAAGCCTACGTCCCACAGCCAACATCGTATACTCTGAATAGCCGCTTTTTTTCATTTCCCAAATCGTTTTAAAAATTTTCTCATTTATCGGGGTTAGGGTATCGGGCTCAATGTTTGGTGGACCGGGCGGGATTTGAACCCGCGTCCTCCTGAGTTCTCGGCTTACCCGCTTGCAAGTCAGGCGTCTGCACCAGCGGCTTTCTCCGTTGCTCATGCCAGGCTGAACTACCGGCCCCACATCA
>Ga0315314_1001557_pt1 | contig 20534 bp, 19 predicted proteins | sample TDP9_MG_FD_203631 | JGI IMG/M metagenome (GOLD analysis project Ga0315314, IMG submission 203631) | Freshwater sediment microbial communities from Lake Towuti, South Sulawesi, Indonesia - TDP9 | ecosystem: Environmental > Aquatic > Freshwater > Lake > Sediment | place: Indonesia: South Sulawesi... | reverse complement strand
TTCAAAGCAAGGCAGTCGTAACCTGAATAGTTCACAGCGTATCCATTGTAGCCCAAGAAGCTCTTTGAAACCTTAATTGTGAGTTGAAGACGATCGAGCCGGTCGAGGCGGAAGACAATCTCTCGCCCAGGAAGATTCGCATATTTTACCACTTCCTCGAATGGAGCGAATTCATAATGCTCCATCGCCAGCTCTATGCCCATTAGCACTCTCAAATCTTCAGGCTGAAGATTCCTAAATATCCTTACAGCCGTTTCAGCTGTCATCTTCCATCAAGTACCATGGGCGGTTAGGTTGCTGAAAGCTTGCTGAAGGTTCTCACTGTATCTCTACCCGTCTGTGTCAGTGAGTAATACTGCCTCTCCCGTTTCCCAGCAACAGCCTCTGTTCTTGTTCTTCTGATCAGCTTAAGCATCTCCAGTTCAGCCAAATGTTCGTAGACGCTTGGGATCGAGATTTCCAATCCGAAGGCTTCCTTCAGTTCTCTCCAGATCCCGTATCCGTGAAGCTGTTTGCTGGACAAGATCTCCAAGATACGCGTCTTGGTGTCACCTAGCTTCGTCGTTAACCTCCTCTCTTCCATTCGTCTGACAAGCCTATCCATCTCCTTAAGCCTTTCAACAATCTTCCTAGCGGTTCCAGGGTCCTTCAGTCCAGCGCCGGTTATCACACAGATTATTTCTTCAGCCCTCTCGACTTTCCCGGAGTCGATGAGTTTCTTCAAGCCAGCGACGGTCGAGGCAGCGGCGGGCTCAGCGAAGATTCCTTCAGTCTTGGCCAGTTGCCTTGTTGCTTCCAGAATCTCCGCGTCTGAGACTGCGATAGCTGACCCCCGCGATTCTCTTATAGCTCTCAAGGCCGCCGACCCGTACATGGGGTTCTCGACAGCGATGTCCAAAGCGATCGTCTTCGGTTTGGAAGTTGATTGTATGAACTGTTTTCGATTCATGAAAGCTTTGACTATCGGGTCGCATCCCTCAGCTTGGACGCCTGTCATCATCGAACCTGCTCTCTTGATCAATCCCACCTCGCAGAGCTCTTTGATGCTCTTCCATATCATTGAGATGTTTCCCCCCGTTCCCATTGGGACAATAACACGGTCGCATGTTCTCCAACCGAGCTGTTCGCAAATCTCGAAGCCAACTGTCTTCTCTCCTTCTAGAAAGAATGGATCCACTGGAGTTACGAGATAAGATCGATCCGCTTGTTCTCTAGCTTCAACCAGTGCTTCTTCAGTATCTCCAGCAAGCCTCATTTCTGCGCCGTATGCGATCATTTGAAACAATTTTCCGAGATCCACCCCGCGAGAGATGAATATCTTGCATTTGAGGCCAGCCTTCGCCGCATATGCTGCCAAGGAAGCGCCGAGGTTTCCAGTTGGGGCACAGCAAACTGATTCGAAACCCAATTCAGTTGCTCTAGTGACAGCTACTGTCGTCCCTCGATCGATGAAAGACCCGGTGGGATTTGTAGTCTCATTCTTGATGAACAGCTTCCTGACGCCCATACTTTCAGCCAGTCTATCGCATCTATGCAGATATGTTCCCCCTTCCCCGAGAGAGATTGTCTGCAAATCTTTCGAGATTGGGAGAAGCTCGAAGTATCTCCAAACTCCAGCTTGGCGATTATTGATGGTCTCAATATTGATCGTCCGGCTGACAGCTTCATAATCATAAGATACTGTCAGCGTTTCACCGCATCTCGCACATGCTGCGTCCGCGCACTGTATTTCATACCTGCTTCCGCACTTTGGGCAAAGAAAGTAGGAGTAGGTCATGCAGCATCCCCCTATATATAGGTTTCAGCTTATATATCAGTTTGCAGCCTCAAGAGAGCAGTGAAGGAGCTTCAGAAAAATGGCTAAAAGAACCAGCTTGTTGGTTCTCAGGGTGGCGATTACCGCTGTGTTCACCGCTTTGGTCACAATAGCCACTGTGGCCTTCTCAGTCTATGTGCCTGCAACGAGAGGATACTTCAACATAGGCGAAACCGCAGTATATGTAACAGCACTGCTTTTCGGACCGCTCATCGGAGCATTTGCCGGAGGAGTCGGATCGATGTTTGCAGATGTCTTGTTGGGATACTCTGTATACGCGCCTGGGACGCTTTTGATCAAAGCTTGTGAAGGAGCTATAGTCGGGATTCTGAGTAGACAAACCCTGCGATCGATCTCGCATACACAATGGAAAGTTTTGACCTTGCTTGCTGCTCTGTCGGTTGGTTTCCTGATAGGGTACGTAGGCATAAGCTATTACGCTGGGTCCGTGGAAGCATCTATTGGATCGCCCGCAACCGGGTATCTAACCGCTAGCTTCGCCGTTCCCTACGCATTTTGGATAACGCTTGGAATAGTTGCACTTGCCTCCATAGTTTACATCGGGTTCCGATATGACTCTCAATTCGGGGTTCTGGTCTTCTCAGTTCTTGCTGGAGGCCTCGAGATGGTAGTCGGATATTTCCTCTATGAGCAATTGATACTTGGGGTAGCAGCCGTCGCTGAGATCCCTGTTAACATCGGACAAATGACAGTGGGTTTGGTCGTCTCTATACCTGTCGTTCGAGCTGTATGGGCGAGAATGCCGAGTATCAAAGAGGAATTCAATCGAAGAAGAGCAGAATAAGAATAAATCTCTGTAAAGCCGCCTTATACCTCAAGAGGGGGCTTTGCACTTGATTTTTCTTTCACTACTCAAGGTGCTTCCTAGGAAGGCAAGCGAGCAACCTTCATTCATGAGAAGATTGAAGGTGGTTCAACCCCCTCCCGGAGTGATGCTTAAGGAGGCGTTTTTGCTCTTCGGGAGGTTCGATGGCGCATTGATCTTTGAGGCACCTGACGCAAAAACTGCTATGAACTTTGTGCTCAAAGTTGCGACGCCGGGAGTCTACAAGACGGAGACTCTAGTTGCCTTGCGTGCTGAAGAATTCTGAGGTCTATTTCCGCGCACTAGAATTCAGGGCAGGGCTTTCCCGCCTTTCTGTCCAGAGAAGATTTCACAAAACCGTAGTATGGAGGCGACGGTCTTCCTGGCCGAGATTTGAATTCTCCGTGGAATTGAGTTGCGAAATGGAAGAACCGGCTTGGGATCTCCATTATCTCCATTCTCCTCCCATCGGGGCTCTTGCCCGAGAATACGACGCCTTTCTTCTCAAAGTCACTAAGGTAGTTCTGAACGAATTCATACCTATGCCTATGCCTTTCAAAGATCCTTTCCGAACGATACAGCCGCTTTGCAGTCGTCTCAGGGCTTAACAAGATTTCATGCGCGCCAAGTCTCATCGTTGCGCCTTTGTAGCCGTGAGCTTTCTGTTCCGGCATCAAATCGACGACTGGATGGGGTGTACTAGGATCGATTTCTGTGCTATTCGCGTCTTTCAGACCTATATGCCTTGCGAACTCCACTATAGCCAATTGGAAGCCGTAACATATCCCGAGGAATGGTATGTCGTTCGTTCGAGCGTAATGTATCGCTGTTATCTTGCCCTCAGTTCCCCGTCCTCCGAAACCTCCAGGAACAAGTATTCCGTCGAAGTCTGAGAGTTCTTCAACCTTGGCTACTTCGTCTTCGAATGTCTCTGTTTCTATCCAAGCTAGATTGACTTTAGCTTCACATGCAGCACCTGCATGCTTCAAAGCTTCATTGACGCTCACGTAGGAGTCTGCGAGTTCGGCGTACTTTCCGCATATAGCGATATCAACATTATATCTAGGTTCAATGAAACCTTTCACTATTCTCTTCCATTCACTCCAGTCTGAGGTCCTCTGCGTTAGCCCAAGTCTCTGGAAGATGAACCCTCCCATTCCTTGTTCATCCATGATCAAAGGTGACTCGTATATCGTTCTAATATCCTGAGACGTGAAGACAGCTCGCTCATCAACGTTGCAGAAGAGCGCGATCTTAGCTTTCGGGCCCGCTAGTAGAGGTTTCTTACTTCGCGCAACCACGATGTCGGGTTGAATACCGATCCTTCTCAGTTCCTGGACGCTATGTTGAGTCGGCTTGGTCTTCTGCTCACCAACGACGTCCAAGACGGGTACGAGTGTGACATGCACATAAAGCACATTCTGGAATCCTTCTTCTAGCCGCATCTGTCGAGCCGCTTCAAGGTAAGGAAGGCTCTCGATATCCCCGACAGTTCCTCCGATCTCCACCAAAACTATCTCTGACTTGCTTCTCGTAGCCACGGAACGCAATCTTTGCTTGATCTCATCAGTGATGTGAGGGATTATTTGGACGCACTTGCCTAGGAAGTCGCCTCGCCTCTCCTTGTCGATGACTGAGAGATACACTTGGCCTGTTGTTATATTGTGCTCTTTAAGAAGATTCAGATCGAGGAAACGCTCGTAAGTACCCAAGTCCATGTCGGTTTCTCCCCCGTCCTCTGTGACAAAGACTTCGCCATGTATGTACGGGTTCATGGTTCCAGCGTCGACGTTCAAGTAGGGATCTATCTTTATCGCTGTTACGCTTAATCCTCCGACTTGAAGGATCTTGCCGATCGATGCCGATGTTATGCCTTTACCGATTCCAGACATAACTCCGCCGGTGATGAAGATGTATTTTGCCACATCGGCGCCCTCCAAACAAGGAGAGGCTTAACCGATATAGCTTAAAACTCTTTTCTCTGTACTTTTCAACTCAACTATACTGTCTCAGTGTTGATAAGTTTACAAAAAAGTTATACAGTATTGTTCTCCTTCCAGATTCTTAACAAGCCAGCGGAGCATGCCACATAAATATTGCCTTCACTGTCACTGGCGACAGACAGGGGATCTATAGGTAACTTATCTGAGAGTAGTATCTTTTCTCCATCACTTGTAATCCTCCACAAGCACATATCATTGCTCTCTAGTTTGTAACCAAGGACATAGATAGTTCCATCAGGCGCAATTGCAATATTCTCAGCTGTGCAGCAACCTATGTGGTTGAAGTCGGTGACTATTTTTGGTTGCCCTTTTTCATCAAATCGAATGATGTTCCTCTCAACAAGAGGACCAAAGTCATAGCCTTTCTTATTGATTTCTATGGCATATAATGTGCCATCAGCAGCATGGTCTAAGTAGACGACCTGTATAGCATCAAAGTCAAATGAATTGGGGAGTACGGAAACGTTTCCATTTTCATCTATGCTAATTAACCTGTTGTTCTGGTCGTATGCAATCGCCAGTCCGGTTTTAGGATCCACGCTTATGCTCCACAAACAACGCATTCCAGGTCCAGAATTACGGCTATCCCAAGACGCCAGAGTTTTTACCTCACGCTTAGGAGTTATTAAGAGAACAGAGCTGATAACATATTCTCTTTTTTCTCCAAAATGTCTTGTAGTGACGAACATGTTGCCATTTTGAGCAAAGCTCAGATCAGTTATACCGTCTAGATTGTCTGCATAAACTTCTACTGAACTATTTAATTGTATGCGCAATATTCTAGAACGTTGAATTGGATATCCATTGCTATCTCCAATATAGACAGCGCCGTCTGGACCTACATCCAATGCGCGTGAATTTCCTCCTCCTCTAATGACCAACTCTATCTTTTCTTCTTGTAAATCAACACGAAGAATATTATTGTGAGTAGGATCAACAAAGTATGCTTTGCCATTGGAAAGGAAAGTAAAGTCAGTTGGATGAATACTCTCAGAACCACCAAACCAATTAATTTTCTTTAAAGCCCCGTTATTTGTGTCAATTTGATTGAATCTGCCAGCACCTTCGTTTACATACAGTGTTCCATCTGGCGCGAATCCTAGATCAATGGGGTCTCTCTGATTTACTGCGGAAGTGAGCAATTGCTTTGTACCGTCTGGCTTTATGCAAGTTATCGTGCCCATATCCCAATCTGATACATACAGATTTCCTTCTTTATCACGAACCAAGTCGAAGATTCTTGAGAATCCAGTGGCGATGGTTTTTGGTTCCTCATCTTTACTTCGAAGAACAAGCGCATCAGATTCTGTGAATCCATAAATCTCACCATCTGGGCCGAGCGCAGTTGGATTCATATAATGAGGAGAGTAAACGGTATAGGTGCCATTCCCATCTATGTGAGCGATTTTGCCTTTAATGCACATGTAGGCGCCGTCAGCACCATCAGATACCAAGGCATTCCACTCACCACGAGGTAGATTATGAAGAACATCTATTTTAGCAGTTAAAGGATTTATACGCAGCAAACGACCCCCATAATGTTCTGCTACCAAGAGCTGGTCATCAGAAGTTGCAGTAATGAAAAGTGGTGAAGTTATATCTGGTTTTAGTAGAAACTCCGCGTTATAACCTTCAGGCAATCCCAACTCGGTAGCTAATGTTACAGAAGGCAAAGGAGTAGGTGATGGCGCAGGCGTTGGTGTTGGCGTTGGAGTAGTTGGGGTTAGCGTCGGTGTCAGAGTTGGCTTCGTCATCTCGTAGATTCCGTAGCCAGCAGCCGCTACAACTGTGACAACAACGATTCCTCCACCGTACATCAAGTACTTCCGTCTAGTTATCTTCGCCTTCTCTTCAGTCAAAAAATATCGCCGTATTCTCCAAGTTCAATTGTTCCGTAGGAAATTTATGTTTAACTCGCAAGCTAGTGAAAACTCCTGAGATCATTAAGGAGAAGAAAATGAGAATCGGCAAGGTTGCTATCATGGTGCCGTTCTTTTCCGGAGAGAAGCGTCTTCTTAGCCTGATCCGTTCGACGACTGGGACGGAGGAAATCGCTGTCTGCATCCAGGCAGTCGATAGAAAAAAGAGGGGTTTGCGGGGACTTCGCCACTCCGCGTTGTTAAAACTTTATGCCTTCTAGCTCCGCTGTACGTCAGTGGTAGGTGACAGAACTGCCTTCGAATATTTCTTCAAGACGTTTTTGGAGGAAATGTCAACATCTTCTTCACACGAACTTGGTAGAAAGCCTCAGATATGATTCCGAGGTTGTTGACAGAAACCGAGAAAGAAAGATTGCTGTATCCTACTTTCCAGTTTTCGCTTTAATCTTTCTTATGTCCTCGCTGATCATGCCCAGAGCGACTTTGATCGAGGACAGAGTTTGGTCGACGGTTTCTCTCTCTTTGAGCCTCCAGATCTGCATAGCGCCTTTTGCGGTTACGTTGCCTAGAGCTGTTAAACAGTATCTATCGTCATTCTTGTCCAAGAGTCCGGCCTCGAGCAAGCTACTGACGGAATCCTTCTCTTCATCGGAAAGCTTCAGTTCCTCTAGGTCAACGCCATTATCTTTTGCTACGGCTCCTGCTTCACATAGTTTCACGAGGACGCTTGGACCCATAGGCATTTCTCTTCCAAAGGTTTTCCTCGCAAGTTTTTCCAGTTCTCTGATCTCTTCGATCTTCCTAACCGCTGAGGTAACTGATTCCAGACGCTTCTTGATGCCCATTACCGATTGAACGATTGGGCTCTCCTGGTTCAGCTTGTATAGTGTAACAGCACCTACCTGTTTCGACGGCGAGAGTACTCTCATCTTCTGAAGGTCGCTCCACACCCTGTACAGCGTTGTTCTACCTATTCCAGCCATCTGCGCTATCTGAGTCTTGGTAAGCTCTTCCTCCGGTCTCTCAGCCATGATGCTCAATACTCGTAGTTGAGGAGACTTCGTTAAGGCCTCGAGGAATGTTGATGTTTCCTGTTCCATGCTCATATCAAGACGCTCAAAAAGAATATACGAGCACGGTCGGTATATTAATGTTCCTAATTTAATACACGGGAGTCTCGCGCAACCGATAAATCCGAACCCATAGCTACTTACAGTGGAGCTCCAATGGAAGAGTCAAACCTGCCGTTGCCGAAAATATCCATTCTTCTCTTGATGTGGAGACCAAAAGCGGTCGGCGGGAAGTCCGTACCGACTGAGGCCTTGAGAATGAAGTTAAAACCAGAACATAGAAACACCTTCAGCGTCTCCATTCAGAATCTCAAGGAGAGCATGCTCGTAGTAAGCACCCGGAAGAACGATCAAGAACTTTTGTCGATGACGCCATTGGGAGTTGCGTTTGTAAGGCAGTTCGAAGATATGGAGCTAGACAAGCTGGGTAAGAAGGACTAGCATACTCGGCCGCCAACAGCCTTTAAATTTGACATCAATCTATTTGGAAATGGATGATGTAAAACAAAAGACAGAGCGCTATCAGCCGGCGCTGTGAAGATATACGATGGGCGAACTGATCAAGTTCCCCTCTTCCCCTTGGAAAGTCTTATAGAGCATCTCCTTCACCAGATGTTGGGGATACCCATGCCTTGCACAGTAGTCGTAGGAGGATTCTTCGGTGATGAGGGCAAAGGCAAACTTCTGGCATATCTAGCCCTCAAAGATAAACCCGCTATAACTGCACGGGGAGGAGTTGGACCGAACGCTGGTCACACCGTCCAATACATGAACAGAACCTACTTCCTAAGAATGGTGCCCAGCGGATTTATCCACAAAGATTGCAGACTCCTCATAGGCCCCGGAGTTCTCGTGAACCCGAGAGTATTCTTACAAGAGGTGGAATTAACAGGAACTAAGGGAAGAGTGGCTCTTGACAATCAATGCGCTATAATTGAAGAGAAACATATTCAGCAAGAGATGGAGTCAAGTCACTTAACACAAAAGATCGGGTCGACCAAAAGCGGAATAGGAACATGCAGTTCTGAGAGAGTTCTTAGAATCGCCAAGGTTGCACGAGAATTTCCTGAACTGTCCGAATTCCTAACAGACGTGCCAGCCGAGATAAACTCAGCGCTAGAGAAAGGTGAGGGCGTGTTGGTCGAAGGAACGCAAGGAACCTTTCTCTCACTCTACCACGGAACCTATCCGTTCTGCACCGCCAAAGACGTTTGCGCTTCGGCAATATGTTCGGATATCGGCATTGGACCTACCGCCGTTGACGATGTCATCGTTGTCTTCAAAGCGTATGTCACTCGAATAGGCGAGGGGCCTCTCGAAGGGCAACTTCCGAGAGAAGAAGTTCTTAAACGTGGGTGGATGGAATACGGCACTGTTACCAGAAGAGAGAGAAGAGCTGCGCCATTCGATTTCAAACTTGCTAGGAAAGCGGTAATACTGAATGGTGCGACGCAAGTCGCTATTACAAAATTGGATGTCGCTTTCCCAGAATGTAAAGAAGCCAAGAGCTTCGATCAGTTGCCTAGCAGTGTGAGAGATTTCGTGAGCAAAGTTGAGATAGAAACTGGAGTGCCTGTCACCTTGCTGGGCACAGGTCCCTCGGCGGAAGATCTCATAGATAGACGAGGAGAGATGCAAGCTGGGTAGTTTAGCGATAACTCGTCACAAGGCAAGTGAGCAGGTTCTGGTGATGTTTCTAGCCCTATGTTTGATGTAACGACGAATTGGCAAGGAGGTTTGATTAGAGAGTGAGTGTAAGAAGACGAAGGCTGTTCCCGCGGAGAGGATATATTCTCCTCATGGTTGGAATTCTCATAGGTTTTCTAGCCTTTTCATCGATATCCTTGGCATTTTTCCAATTTGGTCGGCCCGCCATCGTTGGGGAGACGCCGGAGAAGATAGAGTTCGAGTTCTTGTATACGAGTGAAAAACAAGGGTGGATAGAGGAAGTTACCCCAAAATTTGAAAGATGGTTTCTTGAAAGATTTGGGGTTGAGGTTTCAGTTAGGCTCACCGTGACAGGCACGCATAAGACCATCAATCTAATTCTTTTAGGTAGCGAAAAGCCAACCGTGTGGAGCCCAGCTTCAAGCATTTGGATTCCATACCTGAATTCGATGTGGCGTGCAGAAGGGCATATAGAAGATATCGCACAGGATTGGACTCCACTCGTTCTATCTCCTATAGTAATAGCGGGTTGGGAATCCTTTCTGGAGAAGTATGACGTAACAGGATTTGGCGATCTATATGGCCATGCAGCAGAAGGGGTAGATTTCAAGTACGGGCATCCTGACCCGCAATTGTCAAATGGAGGTGTCATGGTTGCGATCTTAGAGTTCGCCGAGGCAGCTGGAAAGAAGCCTGAAGATTTGTCTATCGACGACCTGAAGCGAGAAAGTGTTCTGGAATTTGTTAGAATGATTGAGTCGAAAGCTGTGATGTATGGTGAAAGCACAGGCTTCTTCGGTTCATGGGCTGCGGAGAACGGTCCTGCCGCTATAAGTCTCTTCGGTGTATATGAAAATGTGGTGATTGAGAACTCTCTGAAGGCGAGGAGGAAATGGGGTGATCCAATCGTAGCCGTGTATCCGAAGGAGGGCACCCTTCTAAGCGATCATCCCTTCGTGATCTTGAATGCAGAGTGGGTCGGGAAATGGGAAAGGTTCGCTGCTGGCCAGTACCTGCTGTACTTGCTCAAAGACGATGTCCAAGAGCTGGCTCAGAAACATGGCTTCAGGCCGGCTAACCCCAGTGTCCCTCTTGATCCAAAACTGTTCAGCACTGAAAATGGAGTTCAGTACGAACTAGCTGTTCCTGTCTTGAAGCCCTTGCAAGGGGAGGTTATGAAAGCACTTCTTACAACGTGGGTTGCCGTCAGGAATCCGGGCATCTAACTTCTGTAGGAAAAGTTGAACGATATGCCCACAGATTTTTTTGAGAAAAGAAAGATAATAACAAAGACGGCTCTTTTCGCGATACTAGCATCATTTCTTGTTTTCGTGCTTATGCCAACCATATACATAGTTTCCTTCACCTTTACCAAATGGGGGGAGATCTATTCCGAGGTTTTCGCTAACCCCATTATTGCTTCCGAAAACTGGCTTCAGATACAAACAGTCCTGCTTTTCTCTTTTAGAATAGCCCTCTTCACTATCGCCTTCGACTTCATCTTCGGGATCCCACTTGCCTATCTTCTGGCTCGCAAGAGGTTCCTAGGCAAGGGTGTACTCGAGGATATCATCACCCTGCCTCTTGTGATTCCAACATCCGGCTTCGGTTTCGCCACTCTCATTACATGGACGACAATCTCCGGTTTGGGAGGCGTCTTGGGGTTCAAATCTGGCTTGTTGAACCTCGCCGACAGAATCCCAGTGATCAATATCCCCTTTCTGATATTCGCGGTCCATGTTGGATTGACGCTTCCATACGTGGTTCTCACCATTAGGGCGAAGCTACAAGAACTTGACCCTGTATTGGAAGTAGCCTCTAGAACTCTGGGCGCGGTATCCTTGACAACATTCCGGCGCATAGCTTTTCCTCTCGCCCTCCCGGGGATATTCTCAGGGCTAGTTCTGGCCTTCGCCAGATCTCTCGGAGAGACTGGAGCAACAATGGTAGTTGCTGGCGTCAGCACAACAGCCTCCATCGCTATAGTACGATGGGTTTTCGAATTCAAATTCGCTACAGCCTCATTTCTGGGGTGTCTACTTGTAGTCATCGCGTGGGCCTTAATACTGCCAGTAGAGATCCTTCTACGCCGGAAACGTCGATTGCCGATTTCGAGAAGCCCGCTTCAGACAATTGGGATGGAAGGGCGATTCCTAAGCATCGAGAAGTTCATTTCGAGAAGGCTCCATCACGCCAAGGAAGTCGCAGGCATCACTGTTATAATTCTCATAGTGGTCGTGCCAATAGTCATTGTGCTCAACTCTATCTTTCCGTATTGGTTCCGCGATCCGTACACCGGGAGACCTGAGGGCGGCGTTATCCACCAACTGTTCGGTCCATCAAACTATTTTGGCGCTCTGTCTAGAGCTACATTTACGTCTTTTGCCGTGGCAGCTATCTCAACCTACGTTGCCACTTGCATCGCGATACCGTTGGTCTATGTGATTGAGCGATACAGATTCGGTAGCATCATTCGTTCTGTTCTCAAAATTCCACTGATCGTTCCGACATCTGCACTGGGCCTATCTGTCCTTCTTCTATGGGGTCCACGCGGGCTTGGAATGGTCAATCCGGGAATATGGCTAATCATCCTAACTCACATAGTATTCTCGGTACCAGTTATAGTTGAACCGACAATTGCCGCATATGAAGGATCTGAGATTCTGTCGTATGAAGAAAGTGCAAGAACTCTAGGGGCAACGTCCTATGACGCTACGGAAACTATTTCACTACCCTTATTGAAGAGAGGTATTCTAGCCGGAGTGATCCTTTCCTTCACTCATTCTCTCGGGGAAACGGGAGCGACCTTCATAGTGATGGGATCCGATTTGACCGTTCCGACTCTTGTAGTTAATATGGTGGAAGCTCTGGCCATTCCAGCTGCCCTTTTCTCATCAGCCTATTTGATCGCCATCTCACTCGTCCTACTCGCAGTCTTCAGATTCCTTACGAGGAGATGAATTTACGATCGGTCAGGAGGATCATAAGACGAAGTTGAAACTGAGAGGTTGATGGACAATGCCAGATGTACGCTTGATCAACGTGACGAAGAGATTTGGAAGAATCATCGCAGTAGATCAAGTAAGTTTGGAAGTGAGCGATCGCGAGTATACCACCCTTCTGGGGCCAAGCGGCTGTGGAAAGACGACGACGCTTAGGTTGATAGCAGGTTTAGCTGAGCCGGACGAAGGGGAGATTTATATAGGAGACAAGCTAGTGACTGGGCTTCCTCCCGAAGATAGAGAAGTAGGCTTCGTCTTTCAGAACTACGCTCTCTTCCCCCATATGAATCTCTGGGATAATACGACATACGGCCCTAGAGTTAAGGCGTGGGAGGAGGAGAGGACCAAGCGAATTGCAAACGAAATGCTAGGGTTGGTTCGCTTGGCAGAACGAAAAGACGCATTTCCTCATGAGCTTAGCGGTGGCATGCAGCAAAGAGCCGGTCTCGCGAGAGCTCTTTCTGCTGGCACAAACCTACTCCTGCTCGATGAGCCGTTGGGAGCTCTTGATGCGAGGATAAGAACGGAGCTTAGATATGAATTGCGGCGACTGGTGAAAGACTTGGGCTTGACAGCTATACATGTCACCCACGATCAGGAAGAGGCTATGACCATCTCAGACAAGATCGTCGTTATGAGGCGAGGTGCTATCGAACAGATCGGGACGCCTGAACAATTATATTTGACACCAAAGACTCCGTTCATCGCCAACTTCATTGGGGAGTCAAACTTCTTTGAGGGTAGTATCGTAAAAGCGTCTCGAAAGACCTCGATTGTTGAGCTTCGCCGTGGACTGCTAATCGAAGTGAATTCGACAGAATGGAAGGAAGGAGAAAGAGTCATAATCGCAGTTAGACCTGAGAACATCAAATTACAGCCATATGCGCCAGCTGATTTGAATTTCCTGCCAGGCCTGGTCGAAAGAATACGCTTCATAGGCGGAATCTTGAGGTATGAGATTAGACTAGTTAATGATGACATGGTTACTTCTAGAGTGCCTATAGAGACGGAGAAGAAGTTTGAAGTTGGAGAAAAGATGGGGGTCACGCTTGACAGCGCTAAGATCCACGTCTATCAGTATCCGAAAGAAGGACTGAGAGAAGCCATCAAAGTCGAGTGAACAACTTTTCCTTACGATATATTATTCATTATTCTGTCTTGATCTACTTGCAAAGAGAAGTGCTGCCCATCTGCCTCGTTCTCAATTCTACCGTTTCTTGCCTCAGAGCTTAAAAGGCCTACTTTCCTCTCTAAATTTGGCAACGTATTTGGGGCATGATCTAAAATCCTCCTCCGTAGCGCAAAGTTGCTGTACCTCGCTCTTGTTCAAGCGCTTTTGAGGCGTAGTTGCTATGCAAGATCGGCCAAGAAAGCTCTTTCGAAGATACGGGCATACCATGGACAGAGCACAGTATCGTGCATATGCTTTTCAGTTACTTTAAATTTGTCTATTCTCAGAGTCATTACATCTCCTCCTTTCTAGGCACTACGAGAGACTTCGGTTGCTAAGCTCCATTAGAATCCGGACCGGTGGAAGGATTTTTTATAGCCCGATGTTAAACCATAGGATAGTGGTCCTGATGAAGAAATGTGATGCCTGCGGAAAGGAGCACCCTAGGATTTCAGAGTGCCAATTCTGCCACAAGGAATTCTGTCCAGACGACTACGCGAGGCATATGGCTTGGGAAAGAAGACATGAGGGGCTTGCTGAAGAAAGTTCGAGACTTTGGCGTAGGAAAAGGCATTAGTCTCTTCCTGTTCAATCGGCAACATGCGTGAATCTTTCTACAGCGTGTTAGAGCGGATTCATGTGAAATGTGAAAAATGCGGAGTCGATGTCGATCTTCCCTTCAAATGTTCGTACTGCGGAAGACTGTTTTGCGTTGAACATAGACTTCCTGAGGGACATGAATGCTCCGAGTACTGGAGGGTGAAGATTCCACGTCAAGCACCGGCCACTGAGCCTACCTCTCTCCGAAGCTACAGCTTCGAGTACCGGTATCCGGCAGTTTTTCAACCTGTGGTCAAGCCGAAGATCTTCTGGTTCAGTTCGATCGAGGTTAAACATCTTCTCGTCGGTATCGTCTTGGTCTCTCTTGTAGGAATATCGTTCATTACTCGAAGTATCCTCTTCTCACAACCGATTATGCTTCTTCTCGAGAGCACAGTGTTCGCTTTGAGTTTCATAGCTCATGAGTTGTCTCACAAGTTTGCGGCCCAGAAGTTTGGGCTTTGGGCAGAGTTCCGTTTGAGCATCTCAGGTGCATTGATCACTTTAATCTCAGTTCTACTGCCTTTGAAGGTGATAGCGCCTGGGAGCGTCGTCATTGGAGGTACAGCAGATAGGGAGACCGTGGGTAGAACAGCTGGCTCCGGCCCTCTTATCAACGTCGTCTTATCCATCGCGTTCCTAGTAGGCGCGATAATCTCGCCTGTCGGAGTATTATATGAATCTTGGATGTTCGGAGCGTGGTTCAATGCTTACTTGGCGATATTCAACCTTCTACCGTTTGGCGCTCTAGATGGTTGGAAGGTCTTCTGGTGGAGCAGAAGGAATTGGGCTCTGATCTTCTCAATTTCAATTCTAATAGGAGTCTACAGCTTCATCAGGCTTGGCTGAGGTCGTTCTAAGGAACGACAATAAACTTCAAAGCTTTTTCAGCTGAACTCTTCCCCTCAACAGCCTTCAAGCAGAGCATTATGTTCGCAACTTCAATAAGCCTCAGGTTCAATGCAGCCATTATCGTGGCTGCGCGAAAAGGATAACCAGCTAATGCAAGTCTGCTCTTCTCTCGAAGGACATCGAGCTTGAGCTTCTCCAAGAATTCATCGGTCGGACCGTTACTGGGTATATGGCTCAAATATCTTCCAAACTCCGTACTCTCAAGGAGACGAGTTAACTGGTCAAGGGTGCGGCGAAGGATCGATCGGTCAAGAACGTCTTTCGGTAAACCGTATGTCTTCTTCAGTAACCAGCTTGAGGCGTCTTCAGGTTCCACTTGTCTTCTCACGCAGTCGTAGAGTATGAGAATGTTTCCCAGATCTCCATGTAGATATAAGAGCTTACGGCTAACTTCTCTCTCATCGGACGGCAAGAGGAGTAATGCTTCTGAACATTTATCCAACGGGCTCTTCAATATCCCGAATAGCGGACCCGAGCGATTTCTTTCGATTGCAGACTTGATGTGTGTTGCAGCTTCTCGAAAAACTTCTGTCCGTGAGATGAGGCTGACGGTCTTGGCGAGATCGCCGGAAAGCATTTCGTAGAAAGATTGCTCAATTAACCCGCAGGGAATGATCTGCGATTCCATTATGAAGCTTCTTTGGAAGAGTACGGCTCGAAGGCCGTTGACGAGGCTCCAACTTTCGAGCAACTCTCTGTATGCCAAGAGCAAAGGTGCCGCGGACCTTGGGGTGGATGAGATCATCTGACCCAAACTGACTGCAAATGAATCTAGAATGATTCGTCGAACGGATGAAAAGTCCAGAGGAGTCGCTCCTACTTTGAGATGCTCTCTGTAACCGGTTTGAGTCAGCACGTCGATTACATGTACAGGTTTAGAGCATCCTAGAAGAGCATGATAATCCTCGATTTTGAGTAGATTACCTATGATAGCTCGGGCGCGAGCGATAACGTAAGGATAAGTGAGCCCGTCCTTTACCCGCATTTGTGAAACTTACCTTCTAGTCTTCTTCTTCAGTATCAACTTCTCAGCCCTGAGAATGTCGAACCAAACGAGAAATGTTCCGAGGAGCGTTCCCAGTAGAGCGCCGATCATCTCTTTACCGTACTCTTTCCCCAAGACGTATCCCAAGAAGGCCATTATCGGCACTGTCGTTGCAAGTGCCATGTACCAAAATGCTCGTCCAAGTCCGCCTCGAGTTGCCAAGCGCATTTCCTCTGGGCAAATTATTTATCCTGTAGCCTTATGAGTTTTGATGAACAACCGCGAGGTGGACGGATGGCAACTGACAAAAAGGCCGTCGAGGTTGCTCGAAGGAAAATCCTTTTCGCCCTAGCGGTTGGATTGATAGTTCCGATCCTCACGGTGATTACAATGTACTACGGCTATGTTCTTGGAAAGGGGTTAGGCAAGCCCTTTGATGCATTGCTCGCGCTTCTAGGTGCATTCGCGGGTTTCGGGGTGGGAGCGACGATAGTCTGGAAGATTATAATGAGGATATAGCGATCTCAGGATGAGTTGAAGTTTGCCAGGTAGAGCGGATTCTTTTGCGTTCGCAGTTTCGTTTGTTAGAGCGCTTAAATCAAAGCTTCTTACCACAAGCAATCTTGATATGATTCTGAAGTCGAAGGATGAAGTGGACGCTATTAGGGTTCTCTCAGACACTGTATATGCCCCGTATGTATCCAAGTTCATTGGTAAACCTTTTGACATAAAGCAGTTCGAAGATGCGGTTCAGGAGAGTTATCATGACGACTACGCGAGAGTAATTAGAGCGACTGCGTCGGCAACTGCAAGAAATGCGCTGACCCTAATGCATAGGAAGCATGAACTCAATTGCCTGAAGATGATTCTCAAATGCGTGATTGAAGGTGTACCCGCCGAGCAAGCCAAGGATCTTATAACGCCTATGGGAGAATACACTTACGACCGGTGTTTAGAACTACTCAAGATGAAAGATCTTGGGATGATTGCGGAAGACATCAAAGATAGAAAAGCGAGACGGCTAGTCCTCGACTCACTTCCAGAATGCAAGAAGCTGGGCTCGACGATTCCACTTGAGGCATCGATTGACAAGTATTATTACAAGACCATCTGGAATTTGACGCAGCAGATGCCGCAATCTGACAAAGTGCCTGTCGAGAGTATTCTTGGTATAGAGATCGATTCAGCGAATCTGGACATCTTGATTAGAGGAAAAGAAGCGAAGATACCTATCTCTCACCTTGAGAGGTTCATGCTGCCGATAAGGTACAGGTTGGCTTCAGAATTTGAGCAGGCCATGAATGCGCCGACCGCCGGCGACGCATTAAGAATACTTTCCTCAGGCTTCTACAGCGTGGTACTGCAGAGAGCTGCCGAGACAGTCAAAAGCGTCGGAAGCCTACTTCCAGTAGAGGTTGCTATGAAACGGTATCTGGCTTCTAGGAACCTCTCAGTCTTCACAGGCTATCCGTTTCATGCAGGGACGCTTTTGGCGTATCTAAATTTGAAGCTGTATCAAACGCAGGACATTAGAGGAATAGTACTGGGTAAGAGGGATGGAATGGCTGCAGACAAGATCAGAGTTTTCTTGATAACATACGGTCTCAGCTGACCAAAAACGTTACGTTCAGAATTGAGGCTCAAACAAACTCTATTCTTATAGAATTCACTAGTGAAACTGTGCAATAGTCCTCTAGGCGGCTTGCTGATCTCTGCCGCATACGGCGCAGAACTGTGCGTCGCCAGGGATCTCAGATCCGCAATGAATACAGTACTTGATCGAAGGAGCACGACTGGGCCTTGTTGGAGTTGGAATCTGTATCGCCTCAGTTGGAATCGCGCGTCTTCTTCGCCTCAAGGCGAATGCTACGGCAAGAAGAATCGCGACTACAACGATCACTCCTGTAATTACCGCATATATATTTCCGTGGTCTTCTCTCCAGAGAGCTATCGCTGTTTTCGGACCATCCATTTTCACGCTTGACGAAGGATTCGTTGAGGAGGAATCTTCACTCCATCGTTCAAAGACATATCGTGCTCCTAAAGCTCCGAGGAGGCCTTCAAATGGAATTGAAGATTCGTCTATTGAGAAACTAGCTGTGGTGCCTGCCCGATACCAACCTGAACCTTTCGTATTGCTACGTTCGGAGTTGACGGTCAAGTAGTACTCAGCGGCATAAATGAATGTATGTGTACCGGATTCTGTGAATGTCGCATAATTGTCTGTACAGCGGTATCTGACGCCGGAATCTCCCCCAACGTATTCATCGACCGAGAATTTATGAGAAGTCTCTGAATCAAATTCAAAGGAAGATGAGGTGCCTCCAACCATTCTGCTCATGGGTTTACCGTCTATTACTATGTTTGTGGTGTATGTCGATGGGAGACCGGAGACAGATATCGTGACTGAATATGTCTTCAGGGCAGTGGGCGTGGTTAGGGTTAGAGTAAACGTATCCCAGTAAGCGTTCGCTATAATTACGCTCCAGTAATGTGCTAGATCTGCATAGACTTTTATCGTCGACAAGGAGCGTTCGGTTGCCGTGCCAAACCGAGATTCGAAGTCAGACTTCAGGTCTCTTTCAATATAATTCCATACGCCGATCTTGCAGTCTTGCATAAGGATGTAGGTCGTGTCCGTGGTATTGAATCTCGGATTCTCTGGAACATGAAATCCCCATGCAATGTAATAAGCCAATTTGAAAACCCGCCCCTCCTCTGTGTGAAATTCAATCCAAGCTCTTATCTGTGTGTACTGGTTCTCGCCGACGATTCCTGGGCGTACCCAGAAGCTGAATTTCAAGTCAAGAGTCAGGTCAGGTCTCTCTATAGTCTGATATGCGCCTCCACCGTACGGAAACTTCGGCACTTCCGGCCCAGGAAGAGTATACGTTCTCAAAGAATATTCGCCCTCATAGGCTACTTTGGCAACAACCTCAGCGTCACCGTATCCGTAGCTGTACGTTTCCCAGCTCTGTAAACCCAGTTCGAAACTACCGTTATCTAGAATAAGCACGTCAGGCGCTGACGTATATTGAAAGTTCGAACCCGATAGAATCAGAGTCAAGGCCAGTAATAGAGTAGGAATGAAGTAGTGAGTTCCCATCTATGCTCCTCCCAAGGAAAAATGCCTCTGCCTTTGATCTATTGAAGTTTTCCGTCGCCAGCTATCGCTGAGAGAATCTCTTCCAGACGCGTTATCTGCCTTATATGAGGATTCATCAGCGGAGGATCTTCCTCGCGAAAGTCACGTATCCAGTGTGACCGATCATAGTCGTTGCAGGGCGAGTTTTTCCTTCTTCCACACGCATGGTTCTAACTAGGCATTCAATGGTATCTACATCGATAAACCCGACTTGTTTCAAAGCTGTGACAGTTCTCTCAACCTGGTTCACTGTTGGGCTGAAGGAAGCCAGTGGACAGCCGCCTTTCAAACAGTCGTAGGCATGGCTGAGGACTCTCCACGGCTCCCCTATATCGATCGTTACAGCGTCAGCATTCTTTTCCTGAAACCCTGCCGAAGCATCCAAGTTTCTGATCGTCACATAGTCGGCGATGCCAGCTCGTCTCAGGTTTCTCTCAGCTGTCTCTGCGAACTCCGGTCTAACCTCATAAGTGTACAAATGTCCTTCAGGCTTGACAGCTGTCGCGATTGCGATTGTCATAGCTGCACTTCCCGTTCCCGCTTCCACTACAATCTTCCCGGAGCAGATTCCCAGTTTCAGGAGTATTATCCCAATATCTTTAGGGTACATTATTTGAGTAGGTCTCTCAACCCGCATCATATAATCGTAGGTGGTCGGCTTCAAGATCCAGAAATCGAAGTTTAGACTACTCACAACCTTGTCTCCGTAAAATTTCCCGATCAAGGCGTCGAGTTTCACTATTCCTTTATGAGTATGAAACTCTCTTCCTTTAAGAGCCTTAGTGAGCCATTTCCTTCTATCATCGAAGTACAGAAGAACATGATCGTTCTCCTTCACAGATTCCGTGTCTGATCCCGCCATTCGAGCAGCCTCTTGGTATCTTCAGATATTAGACGAAGTATCTCACTAGGGCTTCAGCCTTCTTCTTCCAGACAAAGTTCACAGTTATCTCTTTCCTATCGGTGATCAGACCTATTCTCATTGTAGCGAACAGAACTCTCCAAGTAATGACTAGGACGCATAACCCTGCCAACCCTATGGTGCTTTCTGCGATGATCGAGTAAGAATGAGGAATTTTTGGCGGAAACGACCAGAAACCTATCAGCCCCCAGATCCCTATGGTAGCTGTGATGGAGAGCACCAAGATGACGAGCGGCGGCATAATACTGCTGCTTAGGACTTCCAGTAATCGGATTTTTTCCCTAGAGATCTCGATCATCTCCTTCCCAAGCGGCCATCTTCTGGTTAGGAGTAAGCCCGTGTCCGTAGCTAAGACGATATAATTCAATCCCGGGAGCTTGGTTCTAAATCCCTGCCTAATACTTTTAAATGATGCTCGGCGATTCAAGACAGCTCAGCCGTCTATTCGGCATTAATTGAATCCATGGCAGTAAGATATTTGTCTTACATCGCCATGCTTAAAGCGAGAAGAGAGAAATACGTGGAATTTGCATA
>Ga0315314_1001556_pt1 | contig 20544 bp, 21 predicted proteins | sample TDP9_MG_FD_203631 | JGI IMG/M metagenome (GOLD analysis project Ga0315314, IMG submission 203631) | Freshwater sediment microbial communities from Lake Towuti, South Sulawesi, Indonesia - TDP9 | ecosystem: Environmental > Aquatic > Freshwater > Lake > Sediment | place: Indonesia: South Sulawesi... | reverse complement strand
TGGTGTACCCGCCCTGAGGGACATCGATCGTGATGCCAGTGCTGTCGACGACGTAGTTCGCCTTGTTGAGCCTGAAGGTGTACAGTGCGCTGAGGTTGTCCCGATTGGATTGATAGATTTCGTCATCGAGAAGATACACCTGGATGACCTCTGGTGCTGTCACCTCGACTTCAAAGACCCGGCTTAGCGCAAATATGTCGGACGAGTAGAAGTCCGGAGGAACAACGCCCGGACTCACTATCACGGTATCGCTTGCAGCACTCTCAAGTCCCCCGAGCACGGGCTGAAATGTGAGGACGATGGCTAGGCCTCCAGTCACAATGGCAATCAGAATCGCTCTCTTGATTGAGTTCTTGGCCATGAGGTGTCTTGCGCTGGAGCTCCTCGCGAACCTTATCTCCAGGATTCTGAAGAAGAAGCTCTCAAGACATATGATCAACAGGAGGAGGACCATGACCACGATGAAGGAATCGACAGGGACGTAAAGGCTTGGAGTCATCCTTGCGCCGCCCATGGCGAAGATGACCAAGAACCCGAGCGCGACCAGCATCACGGCCTGGACTGCGTATAGGGTCAGCTTGATCCTCCGAATTCTGCTCAGCCTGATGGAATCCTCGAGGACCTTCCCTGAGACTGGCATGGCGTTGTTAAAACGACGAGGTCTTGATAAATAGTTTTGCTATCGATTTTCGATATGAGCCAGTCGTCTGCAAACGAGATGGACTGCAAGGAATTCGGAGACTTGGTTCTCCCCCGTCTCCAACGAGTACTTCTCGCCCTTGAACTTCACATCAACGGGGCTCTCGCAGATCACCCTGACTTCCCTCTTGCCGAAGGCTTTTGGGACCGCGTCGCTGAAAGGATCGAAGCCGTCAAGGGCATCCCTGCTCATGGGCACGACTTCAAATCCCGTCTTCCCGTGCAAGGAGCTTGGCAATCGAATCAGCCTCTTGATATCCGACGTGACTGGTTCGTCTGTCTCGCCCTTCATCCTTCCCTTGACTCTCATCTCGACGATATCGACGAACGCATCGGCATGCCTCTTCTCGGAGAAGATCTCGAAGGTGTTCTCTGACCGAATCCTGTCCACACCCCTTTTCCCCTTCGAGCCGCCGAAAAGGTCTTTGTACAAGCCCTCGACGGTCTTCGTGCCAATCTCCTTCTTTGTTTCTTTGATCATTTCCGCAAGCGCCGCCATCCCTTCGTCGGGCGAGAGTCTCTCCAGCTGACCCAGCAATTCGTCGATGCCTTTTCGGATCCTGGCCCTCCACCCGCCGTCCTCCACCCTCGGCATGGACCTCTTGTAGTCACTGTGGATTCTGTCGCCAAATCTGCTCGCCTCGAACGGGGTCAGTGGGAAAACCCAGTCCATGTCGAGGTCGGTGCCAGTCACATAGTCGACGATTTCTCTTCTCTCGTGGCTGGAGAGGTTCAGCACCTTTGGATTGGTGATGTGAACGTGGTAGCCCCTGCCCCCCGAGAACACAATCCTCAGGTCGTCCGCATCGAAGCCGAGATCGCCAAGCAGGAACTCGTCTATGAGGCGGATCACTTCCTCCTTGACGCGCTCGAGCATCTTCTCGTATGGCAGCGCTTTCGCGCCCTCGACATGGTCCGCATCAAGGTCGAATATCAGATCTGCGCCCTGCCACTTCTTCTCCGGCATGGTGGGAGCGTTTGGCCTTTCGTAGTATGCGCACGAGTAGTACGCGTGCGCAGGGACCTGCTCGACAAGGTACCTCTTGAGCGCGGCCCTCGTGGGAAACGCAAGATGTCTCATGACGAACTCGCGGTCGAAGAACATGAACCCGAATTCCCTCTTGGAGAACCTGTCAGGCATGTACAGGGGGGCCTCCCTGTAGTGCTTCGAGAACATGTTCATGACGAAGCGCACTGACTCATCCGAAGGCATATGCCAGAGTCATGCTTATGACATCTATATTAACCTCACATCCGGCTGAAAACTGCATGTATCTTGGCCTCAGAAACCATAAAAAGCCCCCAACTCCATCAGCTGTGCCAGACCAGGAATCCGCATGATCAAGACCTACATACGCGTGGAGCTCAGCAGCGAGGGCGAGTCGCCCAAGCAGGTCATCGAGAGGATGAGGAAGATCGGTGCAGCGCCGGTCGTCGGCGACTACGATTTCGAGCTCTGTCTCGACGATGATGAGCGGCTGTTCGACAAGCTCGAGGAGATACATCACACGCTCAGAGGTTCCAGCGTGAGGTACACTGTCACCACGCGGGCGGACGCAGAGGTCAGCGCTGGCCAGACCAGGCAGCCGGTGACACACTATGTGGACCAGAAACCAGTCGAGCTCAAGAAGGCGGTCTACAAGGCGAAGCTGGAACGCTGGAAGGATATGGGCCTTGATGTCTCCGAGCTCGAGGCGCTTCTCGAGAAGGATCTGGATCATTTCAAGGAGAAGAGCAAGGACTTCCTGAGGACCCATCTCGATCGACTGTCGGTCATCAAGGACAAGCATCCTCCAGAATACAGAGTCGACGGACATGTGCTCGCTCTTCTCGACGAGGGGGGCAAGACCCTTGAAGAGCTGCAGGCTATCACGAGCTACTCCGAGGAGCAGATTCTTCTGTCGCTTGGTCGGCTCATGTCCTCAGACAGTGTGCGGAGGTCTCAGAGAGACGATTCCACGGAGCTGTACTGTCTCATCCCACCTCCTGCGCCACCTGGTCGTCAGGTCAGGAAGATGAAAAGACCTGAGAAGATGTGAGCTCCCGAAGAAAGGAAGAATCTGCATGTTCATGATGTGCCCATTGCTCCAGCTCGCTCGCCAAAGGTTTAATAGAGAACCGCTCGATTGAGCGCCACCTCAGGAAAGGATCTGATGAAAGCGCTCTCGATGCGGGATGTCAGGTTCAAGTACCTCGGCTCCGAGAGGTGGGCCTTGGATGGAATATCGATCGATGTCGAGAAGGGGGAGTTCGTCACAGTCCTCGGGTCCAACGGGTCGGGCAAGTCGACCCTCTGCATGCTCGCGAATGGTCTGATCCCTCACGCGATCAAGGGCCAGCTCGAAGGGAAGGTCGAGGTTTTCGGAGAAGACGTTCTCATGCGGTCCGTCGCAGAGCTCTCGACGAGAGTCGGAATCGTCTTCCAGGAGCCAGAGAGCCAGCTTTTCTGCATGAGCGTCGAGGAGGAGATCGCCTTCGGACCAGAGAACCTCTCAGTTCCGAGAGAAGAAATCCGAGAAAGGGTGGAGTGGGCCCTTGAGCTGGTCGGCATGAAAGGGTACAATGACAGAGCGCCCTCCTCGTTGTCCGGTGGGCAGAAGCAGCGCGTGGCGATCGCCGCAGCCCTGTCCATGCGACCAGCGATGCTAGTTCTCGATGAGCCCGCGTACGCCCTCGATCCCGTGGGGAGGATGGAGCTATACTCGGTCCTCAGGAATCTGAAGAGGAAGCACGGGATGACTGTCATCCTCGCGGAGCGCGACCCGGAGGAGGCGATCGAGTTCTCGGACAGGCTCGTGCTCATGAAAGAAGGCCGAGTGGTTGGTGCAGGGAATCCACGTGCCATCATGCGAAGTCCAGACAGGCTGAGCTCGATAGGAGTCTCTGCGCCGCAACTCGCCGAAGTTGCCGCCCTTCTCAGCAAGAGCCTCAGGGATTGCGACTTCTCATTCATTTCCGTCGACGAGGCAGAAGATGAGATCGTGAGGTCTGTGTTGTCGGGTTCGGGCGGTGGTCGGCACTGATACCGAGCATCTCCCTGGGGATCTCAGAAGAGAGGGTCGTCTCCGTCCGCAATCTGAAGTTCACATACGAGGGCGGGATTGAAGCGCTGCGAGGAATGAACTTGGATATCAGAGCTGGGGAATTCCTGGCCATCGTAGGCGGGAACGGCTCTGGAAAGACGACGCTCGCGAAGCTCTTCAACGGGCTGTTGAGACCCACCGCTGGGACCGTGACCGTCGGCGGAAGACCCGCCTCTGGACGGACCGTGGCACAGCTCGCCAGGATTGTTGGCTACGCTTTCCAGAACCCTGACCACCAGCTCTTCTGCTCCTCCGTGGAAGAAGAGATCGGGTTCGGCCCGCGGAACCTCGGCTGCACGGATGCGGAGGTGGCGAGCAGGGTTGAGCACGCCATCGAGGCCATGGATTTGAACCATCTGCGGAAGCAGCCGCCGCTCTCTCTCAGGCTGGGCGACAGGCGAAGGGTTTCCATCGCATCCGTGATAGCCATGAGCCCAAGGGTCCTGATTCTGGACGAGCCCACGACTGGCCTCGATGCGGCTGAGACCAAGGATCTGATGGCCCACATCTGCAAGCTCAACCGAGAAGGGAGCACGATAGTGCTCATCACTCATGACATGAAGCTCGTTGCTGAGTACGCGGCCAGAGTCGTCGTGGTTGCGCAGGGCAGGATACTGCTGGACTCGGACCCGAGAGGCGCCTTCTCCGATCCAGAGATCCTTCGTCAGAGCAACCTCGAGCCGCCTCCTGTCACATTGCTGGCGCACAGGCTCTCTGCGCACGGCATTCCCAAGGACGTCGTCTCTCCGCAGGAGCTCGTGCTCCGTATCCTGATGGAGCGAGGTGCTGGCCGATGACAGGGTTTGTGGACCTGTACACAGAGGGGGACACATTCCTGCACAGGATGGACCCGAGAGTGAAGATAGTGGCGGTGTTGTTCATCAGCGTGCTCGGGTTCATTCTGCAGAATCTCACGTCGTTGCTCATTCTCCTTGTTCTGATATTCCTGCTGCTCTTTCTCGCAAGGGCGAGCTTCTCGAGGACTATGTTCGCCCTGAAGTTCGTGCTCAGGTTCATGATACTGATAATTGTGCTGTGGCCCATGTTCGATCCGTCTGGCTTGCCGGTCCTCGCGACGCTGGGCCCGGTCAAGATTACCGAACCAGCGATCTGGAGAGGGGTGACCTCCGCCGTTCGAGTCGGCTGCCTCGCGACAGTCTGGTACATCTTGATGTTCACGACCTCACAGCGGGATCTCGTCAGAGCGCTCGTGAAGCTTGGGCTGAGGTTCGACTTCGGCCTGACGATAGCCATCTCCTTGAGGTTCCTTCCAACATTCAGCGCACTGTACGACTCCATAAAGGACGCCCAGAAGGCCAGAGGGCTGGAGCTCGAGCGAGGCAGCGTGCTCAGGAGGGGGAAGAGCTACCTCGCTGTCCTGGTGCCAACGGTTGTTTCTGCCCTGCGGACTGCGGACACTCTGTCGCTCGCACTTCAGTCAAGGGCGTATGGCGCGAGCTCCAAACGGACCTACTTGCGAGAACTCAGAATGCGAAGATCCGACGGGGTCGCCCTGGGGGTAGTGGTGGCCATTCTCGTGGTTCCTGCGCTCGCCAGGCTTGTGTTTCAGGTCCCGATCTAGCTCTGCCGATGCATCAGCGTGAGTTTAAGTAGGGGCTCGCGTTCTAGTTTTTTCTGAATGACAAGTTCCGCCCCAACGATTCTGAAGCCAGCCAAATTCATTTCTGCTGAAACCGTCGCCTTGTACGGGATCCTCACATCTCTGACGACAGCGATAACGTACGTTTCATATGCGCCCTTCTCTCCGACCAAGGGATACTTCAACATAGGCGAGCTGATGGTCTTCTTCTCCGCGCTCACCTTTGGCTGGCGCGCGGGCGCAATCTGTGGGGGCATTGGATCCGCGGCGGCGGATATTCTATTGGGCTCGGGCGTGTTCGCGCCAATCACGCTTGTGGCAAAGGGGACAGAGGGCTTTGTCGTTGGCATTCTGGGCAGACAGGACCCCGGGAAGGGCTGGTCCTCAATGCTCGTGGTGGCCACGGGCGTTCTGGCCGCGCTCGGCTCTCTCAAGCTCAGATGGCCCTCTCCGGAAACGGAAATCCAGGAATGGACCCTGCAGATCGCTGTGTTCTTCGTTGCTGTCTTCGCGGTGCTCGTGGTGTTCTTTCAGTACAAGCAGGCCTTCGTCAGGTGGACCCCTGTCGTCCTGGGGATTGCCCTGGGCGGTTCATGCATGATCATAACCTACTTTGTGGGCGAGTACTATGTTCTGGACGTCGGTCTCGGCAGAGCAGCGCTCGAAGTTCCCGTGAACATCGCGCAGGTCCTCGTGGGTGGCCTGATAGGAGCTCCGCTCTCCTATTATGTGATCAAATCCTACCCGGCCCTGCGGCAGAGAACCTGAGGCCAAATCACCCACAGGGGGCTCATTTCTTCAGCTTCGCGAGCTCCTTCTCGCCGATCCTGTCTCTGGGGAGGATCCTTTTCACGGAGCCCATCATGTGCATCCCGAAGTTCATCAGAAATGCAGGAATCGATATGCCGAACCTCGTTCCGGTCTCGACCATCTTGCCAGGATTCATTATCTCGTAGGGGTCGAGGACTTTCTTGATCTCACGGATGAGCTTCGCGCCCTCCTTGCCGCGGTACTTGGCCAGGTTGCCAGCGAAGAATATGCCGAGGCCCACTGGCCTGCCGCCGTTCTCGAAGGCGAGGTCGCCGAGCCGCTTGGCGAATCCCATGGCTGCCGTTGACGCGACGAGCTTGTGCTCATCTGAGAGGTAGTACGGCATCAGCATGACCGTGTTTCTGTCGGCCACCGTGCCGATTATCGGCGTCTTGAGCTTCAGCTGGTCGATCAGCTTTCTCGTGCCAGCGAGGACGACATCGAACTTCTCTATCGGAACCAATATCTCACCGGGTATTGCGCCGACCCCGAGCTCCCTCACGCGGAATTCATAGTTTCTCTCGGACCACTCGTGCTCCGCGAGCTCCTTCGGTTCCTTCTTGCCTCCCGCGGATGTCATGATTTCGTCGAGGAGCTTCTCCTCCATGTCCACGGATTCCTTGGTGCCCGTCATCGCGCATGTGATAAGGCATCCGACTTCAGGCGCGTGCTTGCCAATTGCGCGGAGGTAGTCAAAGTGCAGCTTGTCGCTGAACATTATGTGCATTGGCACCACATTGCTCCTCACGAGCTTCCTCAGTGCAGGCTGGAATTTCGCGAGATCGTCGAACGAATAGCTCAGAGGCCTGAGCTCCTCGGGCTTTGGCAGGACGGCCAGAGTGGCTTCAGTCACTATGCCGAGGGTGCCCTCAGCGCCGATGAAGAGATGGTTGAGGTTGGGCCCCCCGCCGTTCTGAGGGACATACCTGTCGCCCGTGTGAATCACCAATCCGGTCGGCAACACGACCTCGAGGTCTCTGACGATGTCAGCTGCAGTTCCATACTTGTAGGCGCCTATCCCCGTGCCGCCTGTGCCGATCCAGCCTCCGATTGTGGCAGATGGAGCGCTGCTCGGGTAGCACGGTAGGAAGAGCCCCTTTGCGCTCAGCGCGTCATCAAGCGCCTTCCAGGTAATGCCAGGCTGGACGGTGACAACCATGTTCGGCTCGTCGATGCTGACGATCTTGTTCATCGCCGTCATGTCGATTGTGATGCCCCCCTTTACCGGGACTGAGCCCCCAAGCCCCCATGTGCCCGCTCCCCTTGGCACTATTGGCTTGTTCGTCGAGATCGCCTTCCTCACGATCTGGACCACTTCCTCTGAGTAGGCAGGTCTGACGACCTGGTCGGGCATCGTCTTGAAGATGACATCCATCTCCTTGGGGAGAGGTGCCAAGTCGTGGCTGTACAGTCTTCTTTCCATCTTGTCGTTGGACGTTTCCATCTCGAACACCTGCTCGACTGTTTCCGACGCGTGCTTCGCGCGGTCTGGTAAGTGCTTGTCCGATTAAAACGTATACGTTGTGAACACACGTACGTGTAGTCGCGCGCACGCGCACTTGAAGGCGTCTGTTGGACTCACGTCGGGTTCTGTCACATTTCGGGTGATCGATGATGCTGGTCAACTGATCACCCGACCATGACTCATTCCATTCGGCTCCGACCGTGCAGCCATCTCTGGCTCGTAGAGGATCATCATCACGTCATGCTGGAACGCGCCGGGGCTGAACCGTAAGCCCCCTGCCGTCGCGTTGAGGACGGCTGTTGGCAGCGGGCCGGCGCTCGGCCCTGACCCCTGGACGGGGCCTCCTGGACGAGCGCGCCTAGCAGACGCGTCCATTCGGGAATATGGATTTCTCCCACATGTCGGGCGCGATCCGCTGCTCCACGGGCCGACCGTTCCGGCCCGCGTGTGTGCCGTGTTTGGCATCAGGTAATCAACGGGGGGTTCTTGATAGTTGGCATTACATGTATCACCCGACTTTGGACAGAACGCTCACGTCGAAAGCTTCTTATCCCACTTTATAGTAAGTAGGCAGGCGCACGCTGGCGCCAAGGCGCCGGGGGAGAGAGTCCAAAATGCAAGCAACACTGAGAACCGTCGTTCTGTTCGCAGCTCTAATACTGATCTTCATGGCCATAGGCTATGTCGTTGGAGCTTACTTCTTTGGTAACTGGGTCGCAGGGACATTGGTGTTCCTGGTTCTGGCAGGGGTCATGAACTTCATCAGCTACTTCTTCAGCGGCAAGATAGTTCTCTGGTCTTACAGGGCAAAGATCGTGTCCGAGGCCGAGGCACCCAGGCTCCATAACATCGTCAAGAAGATCTGTCTGAAGGCCGACCTTCCAATGCCCAGGATTGCGATTGTGCCTTCTCAGAACCCAAACGCGTTCGCTACGGGCAGGAACAAGAACAATGCCGTCGTCGCTGCGACTGAGGGAATCTTGTCTCTGTTGACGGACGATGAGCTCGAGGGAGTGCTCGCCCATGAGATGGCTCATGTGAGGAACAGGGACATACTCGTGATGTCTGCGGCAGCCACCATTGCAGGCGCGATATCGTTCGCCGCTCGCATGTTCTGGTGGAACTCGATGTTCGGCGGAAGAAGGGGCAACGAAAATGCGATACTGTTGCTCGTGGTCGCCATTACGGCTCCGCTCGCAGCGCTGCTTCTGCAGCTCGCGATTTCGAGGAACCGGGAGTTCAAGGCGGACCGCGAGGGCTCGCTCATGATTCAGCGGCCATTGTCACTTGCCAGAGCGCTCGAGAAGCTCGAAGAGGGCAACAGGCGCAGGCCTATCGAGAGGGGCAATCCCGCCACCTCGACGTTGTTCATTGTGAACCCGTTCAGAGGAGGAAGCTTCGTCACGCTCTTCATGACTCACCCGCCGGTGAGAGTCCGTGTGAAGAGGCTCCACGATCTCGCCGAGCAGACCGGCTACATCGCATGAGGCGATGTCACCCGATCTTCTCCCATTTCTCCAGCTTCAGAACGCTCGAGAGAGTGGTCCCGCCTTTCCTGATCTCCTCTCTTATCCTGTTCTCCCTCTCCAGGACGTCCAGCGCTCTGTTGGCAACCTCGACTGCATTCTCCTGAGGCACGACCACGACACCGCTCTCATCGCCGATGATCCAGTCTCCCGTACGGACTAGAACACCTCCGCATATGATTTCGTGGCCTATGCCCCCGTAGCCTTTCGGCTCACCCGCGCTGGAGGCAATGTGTCTTGAGAAGCAGGGAAACCTCATCTCGATTATCGAGTCAATGTCTCTCGCCGCGCCGTCGATCACCACGCCGGCGACGCCCTTGGTCTTGCAGCTCCAAGAGGCGAGCTCTCCCCAGACAGCCATCTCGCCTCCGCAGGCGTCGACAACGATGACATCCCCGGGCTTGGCACGGTCAATCGCCTCAACGGACTTCGCCCAGTCGCCGTTGACTGTATGGACAGTCAGCGCCCGGCCCGCCATCTTGACCCCATGTGCGATTCTCGGATGAATCCCCTTCATCGCTCCCTTCTTGTGCTGAGCATCCGCGACATTGGGGGACGAGACCTTCATGAACGCCTTGAACAGTTCCTTCTCAGAGTATTTCTTGAACAGCTCAGTCTTGATGCGCCTTCCGCTGGTGATGGCCGACTTGACCCTCTTCGCAGCAGCGGCCACGTCCTTCGCCTTGATGATCGCCCCGCCCACAATCACGATCGAGGCGCCTGCGCGGACGACTTCGGGCGCGGTCTCGCTGTTGATGCCACCTGCGGCGGCGATCGGGATCCCAACCACCTTGGCCAGGCCTTTGAGATCCGACAACGGTGAGCCGCCGACCATCTGCTCGTCCACGCCAACGTGGATGCAGATGTAGTCGGCGCCCATGCTCTCGACCTGCTTCGCCCTTTCGACCTTGTCCACGACGTTGAAGAGGTCCACCATGACCTTGGCCCCGTACTGGCGAGCGCTCAGAATCGCCTCTGTGATCGTCGGGTCAGAGGACACACCAAGAACCACGACCACGTCGGCCCCTGACTTCGCTGCGATCTCGACCTCTGCTCCTCCCACGTCGACTGTCTTCATGTCGGCGACGATCGTGTGGCGAGGAAACGCCTTCTTCAGCTGTCTGACAATGTCCACGCCCTCACTCTTTATGAGCGGCGTCCCCGCCTCTATCCAATCGGCCCCGCCTTTGATGGCGTCCCCGCATATCTTGAGCGCTCGTTCTCCGTGCACGAGGTCGAGCGCTACCTGCAGCACAGGCTTCATCGCTTTCGCTGACCAATATACATCTCTAAAAAGGTGTCGAAAGCCAAGTACTGACTCGCTCCTCCTTGAGCGGATTCCTATTCGACCAGCCAGCGGGCCGCGAATATCGAGCCATTGAGCACAATGAAGAAACAATAATATGCGGTTCATAGCATACTCAAGAACCGATGCCCGTTAGGACCGGAGAGCGAGACAGATGTACCACAGGCATTGATGGCCTGGACACGATTCTCTATGGTGGCATACCGCGAGCCAATACCGTGCTCCTGACGGGCAGCTGTGGCACAGGGAAGACATCGCTGGCTCTGGAGTTCCTCATTCACGGGGCCGTCAAGGGAGAGAACTCGCTCTTCATATCGGTGACGGAGAACTCGGAGAAGCTCCTCGCGAACATCATACCGTACAAGTTCTTCGACAGGACGCTCATCAAATCAGGGCGACTGGTCTTCGTCGATCTCCCCATAATGTACGAGCGCCTCGGGATGACCAAGGCTGAGCTGAGCATGGAGGAGATCGATCTCCTCGTCTCAGCGATACGCGATCTGGCGGCCGAGCTGGGCACCAGGCGTCTCGTCGTGGATTCGATCACATCGGTGTGCTACAAGCTCAAGACCTCCGAGAAGATCAGGGACTTCATACTCAGGCTGAGCAAGGCCTTGTCCGACCTCAACTGCACGTCTATCCTCGTGGGCGAAGTGGCCGCACAGTCCAGCGCATACTCGAGCTTCGGCGTTGAAGAGGCCATCGCCGACGGGCTCATCCTCATGGCGAACATGGAGAGACGGGGAGACCTGCTCAGGACTCTCCAAGTCATCAAGATGCGCGGCACGATGCACTCCAGGACGAAGTATGTGCTCGACCTGACTCCGATGGGGGTTCTGCTCGTGCCGCTGCTCAAGGGAGGCAGCACTGGATGACGCCAGAGCGAGTGGGCGCACAACAGATCGCGAACGAGCTCGCAGAGATGCCTCCGTCATCCGCAGTGTCGTTGCAGATGAGCGTGGACAACTACTTGGACGTCATCCGGGGAGTCGTAGACCTGTTCGCGAACAAGAACGGGATGGACACGATATACGTGACGGCGACCATCTCCTCTGAGGCGATCAAGCGTGTGCTCGAGGCGCTTGACATAGATTCCTCCAGAGTGTACTTCGTAGACTGCATATCGCATATCATGATGGGCGCACCCGCAGCGCAGCAGGACGAGCGCACAACTCTCGTGGAGAGCCCGACCATGCTGGAGAATCTTATGCTCAAGGTCGAATACCTGATCAGGAGATCGCAGTCCAAGGGCAAGCTGGTCGTGATTGACTCGATCAACTCGCTCGCAATCCACAACAACAACTGGATTCTGTCGGAGTTCCTTCACATACTCGTGTCTGGCCTGAGATCAAGGGAGGCGTACACAGTCATCCTGTCGGTCGAGGAGCACTCGACGCCCGAGATCAACAACATGGTCACCCTCGTTTGTGACCATGGCATACGCGCTGGGAGGCAGGAGGGATAGGGTGAAGTTCACAAGCATAGGAATACCAGCGCTTGACGAACACCTCGGCGGGGGCATACAGAAGGGTTCGACCGTACTCGTGATGGGCACGCCGGGGTCGGGCACCGAGTTCTTCGCGAAGCAGTTCGCCTCCGTGGGCCAGGAAGCAGTCACATACTTCACATCGACGGAGCGAGACGAGGACGTGCTGGGCGTCATGCGCGAGTACGGGTGGAGGACGGACATTAAGATAGTGAATGTGGGGGCCAAGTACTACGAGAGCGTGCTCGCGAAGAAGCTCGAGGTCAGCAGGTTCAGACAAGAGGGCATCACGCTGGGCGACATACGCAGGTTCAGGGAGCAGGACACCAAGAAGGAGGAGAACTTCCTCACATTCCTCACCTACGAGATATCCAAACTCCCCCCGCCTTTCAGAGCCGTGATCAACTCGCTGGACTTCTTTCTGGAGAACTATGAGAGCCCCGAGGTTCTGATGGCTATGCGCACGATCAAATCGCACACTCAGCACTCGGAGAGCGTCACGCTCATGACGATGCTGAGTGGGGTGCACGAATCCCGGATTCAAAGCAGCATCGAGGACCTCGCAGATGTGATCCTCGAGCTCGACAGGGAGAAGGTCGCGCACGAGTTCAAAAAGTACATCGTCGTTCAGAAGGTTAGGAACAGGCCTGCGATGGTGGGCATCATTCCCTGTGTGTTCGATAAGACGGGCATAAAGCCCGCATAGGTTCCGTGCTCTTCGGCCAATAGGCGCGTTTCCCGCAATATTGACGTTTTTATACTGACTTCAAAAGGGTAAGAAGACTATGTCTTCCAGCAAAATGTCAAAATGCGACATAGCCAGATGTACCTGTTCGTCAATTATCGAAATCGAGAACGCTCGCCTTTGAGAACCAGCCGGAAAGGTATTTAAGATTCACTCAGGCGTATTACATCCCAGCGGGCCGGAAGGCCTGCAGGAGGACAAGACATGAAGAAGATCTGGGCAATCCGCAAGGATGCCGAGGCTGTGTCCCCTGTTATCGCTACCATCCTGATGGTCGCGATCACAGTTGTCCTAGCGGCCGTGCTATACGTCATGGTCCTGGGATTCGGAGGCACAGGCACACAAGCGCCAACTACGAGCTTGGCGAAGAAGACGCCGGGTCCGGACTTTGGTGTGAAGTATGAGTTCGTGTCCATCAGCAAGGACACTGGCTGGAGCGACATCACGATCCAGCTGTCCGACGGCACGAACACTGTCCAGTGGTCGCCCTTGACAACGGACCTGGACAACGGCACAACCGCGAAGTACGTGACCACGTCTAAGACCCTGGGCACGCTGACCGTCTGGTGCAACATCACGGACCTTGTGGGCAACGGATATGTGAATGGCGGCGACTTCCTGACCTTCACAACGGGCAGGACCCCGACGTTCTCGTCGTCCACGACATACACCATCAACGTGATCTACGACCCGACGAACAGCAAGATCTACGACACGACCTTCACTGGTTAAGCCAGGGTTGGCATTCGAACGGATTACAAACCCTTTGAAAACCTCTTTCTCCCCCATATTTTGAGCCGATAGGTCTGCTACGAACCTGGTCTCGCAGCACACTGACATATGCTGAGTATCATGAGCAACAGTTAATATATCAATCCAAACCCTATCAAATCCAGAACGCCGACGTCCCCTCCGAGCATCGTCGGCCCGAAGGTGAAACCAGATGCGCAAGAGATCCTGGTCATCCAGAGATGGAGTGTCGCCAGTCATTGGCACTATACTCTTGGTCGGAATCACAGTCGTTCTCGCAGCAACCATCTACGTCATGGCATTTGGCCTGAGCGGCGGTCACACGAACGTTCCCCCAGTTGCGGGCCTGACGGTCGGCACGGCCGGGAACGGGTTCAGGTTCTCGTTCACCGACTTCTCAAGAGACACAACGTGGGGCGAAATCACGATCGTGCTCACGGACGGAAACAACGAGAGCACCTTCGCCAACATCACCACCGCCGACCTCGTGTCTTCTGACGGCACGGTAACCAAGAACTTCGGGGACCGGCCTCTCGGATCGCTGAGCGTATTCCTCAATGCAACTGATATGACGGGCAACGGCCACCTGAACATGGGAGACTCGTTCACCCTCACCACGAGCGGTGGGGAATTTGCGAACAATGTTCTCTACGAAGTCTACGTCGTGTACGATCCATCTGGATCGAGGATAGTCTCCAAGACCTTCCAGGGGTCCTGAGGCCGACAGGAAAGAGCTATCCAGGCAGCGCGCTATTCTCCATGCGATGACCGAGCCCAGCCCTGGCCTTGAGACCATGGATGTGACGGCAGCCGAGGCGTTCGTCGTCGAACTGCTCAGCGTCAAGGGCCCGATGACTACAATGGAGATAGAGCAGCATGCCAGGAGGAAACACAAGCGCTGCCCAGATCAGACCGTGATCTTTCTGACGAAGATGAAGAGGAAAGGCCTGATAAGAGGCGAAGCATCGCTCGAGAGGCGCGGCTGGGTCTGGTGGGTGCGCTAGATCAAGTGCCACCTGGTCGGTCGTAGACTATGACCGAGGTCTTGGCCAACTGGTCAGTCCATCTCTGCCTCGGATCTTTCGTGTCGATCGCCATGCCTACGATCCAGTCCAGCAGCAAGAGAAGCCCGAAGATTTTCGCGACGTTCCTCATGAGCGCCTGGGCCATGGTCATCTGGCCTGCAATCGAGACCGCCTTCAGGTGCAGGAAGATCTTGCCAACGGTCCCCCCGATGGAAGACTCGAACAGGGCGGAGTAGAAGAAGAGCAGGACGCCTCCAAACCACCAGGGGGCCCACCAAGACATCCCTATGATACTGAACAGTATCGAGAGCGGCAGGTAGATCAACACGGCATCGATCACGATAGCAACGAACCTTTTCACCCAGTGTTGCTGGAGGGCACTGTCACGGCTCAGATAATCGAAACCTGTTACCATTTGGCAACAACTCCTTCGCCCCTTGGATGCCTCCGTCGTCTATATTTCTTTCGAAGCTTGGCCAAGGCCACTCGGATCGCCCGTCTGTCATCACTAGTTCAGCAGGAATGTTCTCGTCACGGTGGCAGAAGGCATATTGGCGGAGCACCCTTAAGAACCATGTCACAACCTTCGCGAGCCCCGTGCCTATCCCTAAATACCTGCCTGGCCCCTATTCTCTTGGATGCCCACTATGAAGCTCTACGCGCTGATGGAGCGAGAGGACGACCCGAAGAGGTGCACCGCAGCGAAGCTCGTGAGGCTCGGAGAAGTGAGAGAGGCGAGGTCTGCTGCGAGCGTGCCTCGAGGAGCGATAGTGCTCGACCCCGAGGCGGAGAAGGCGCTCTCGAGAGAGGACGCCGAGGTCGCCGAGAAGCTCGGGATACTCGTCCTCGATTGCTCTTGGGAACGGCTCAGGAGTTTTCCAAAGGTCAAGAGCGGGCTCAGGCATCGCGCTCTCCCGTTCTTGTTGGCCGCGAATCCGACCAATTTTGGCAGGCCTCAGAAGCTGAGCAGCGCTGAGGCGCTCGCAGCATCTCTTTACATCCTTGGCGAGAGGGCTCAGGCAGAGCACATGATGAATAGGTTCAAGTGGGGCCCGACGTTCATCGAGATAAACCGCGAGAGGCTCGAGGCCTATGCGGCAGCGGGGACGAGCGCACAGGTCGTCGATGCTCAGCTGCGTATGCTACAATCAATGGGAAGGAACAAAGGTGAGCAAACCAACTAGCTTTTGTATCTCGTCAGCGATTCCCTCTACCCTTTTGCTGCAAGTTCGGGGAAGGGCAGGGGCATCGACGACGTCATACGGGGGGAGCTGAATGCCGAAAGAGTACACTCCTGAGGATCTGGTCGCAATCTGGGAGGAGTTTCTTGGAGGGGCCGAGCGGAGGCACCAGGTGGCGGCAATCGCAGACTTGTATCCCGATGATCGGAGCATCTATGTCGACTTCGCAGACATCGAGAAGTACGACCCTGACCTCGCGAACTACACACTCGCGAAGCCGACGGTCTCCGTCGGTGCAGCAGAGGATGCGGTCAAGCGTATGGTCTCCCATGCCCTGACGAACCCGTTCGTGCACTTCAGGATAAAGGGCCTGCCGCGAGATTCCCGCATCGAGATCAGGAAGTTGAGAGCAAAACATCTGGGCGCATTCATCTCCGTCGAGGGCCTTGTGCGGAAGGCGACCGAGGTAAGGCCCAAGGTGACGACAGCGGAGTTCGAGTGCATGCGCTGCCATCACAGGTTGACAATAGAGCAGGAGGGCATGCAGTTCCGAGAGCCGCTCGAGTGCCCGAAGGACGAAGGTGGTTGCGGCCGCGGGACCGGCTCCACGCGGTTCAAGCTCTTGTCGGATCCGTCGACATTCGTGGACACGCAGAAGATCGAGATCCAGGAGCCGCCGGAAGGCCTCAGGGGTGGCGCCCAGCCCGAGCGGCTCGTGGCGTACATAGAAGATGACATCACAGGCAAGATATCGCCCGGGGACAGGGTCATCCTAAATGGCATCCTTCGGAGCCAGCAGAAGGGAGGGCAGGTCAAGTCCACGCTCTTCGAGATCCACATGGACCTCAACTCGATAGAGTATATGGAGCACGAGTACGAGGAGATCGTGATAACTGCCGAGGACGAGGTCAGGATACGGGAGTTCGCGAAATCCCCCGATGTCATGGATACCATCATCAAGTCGATCTCACCAACGATCTACGGCTACGACCAGGAGAAGGAGGCGCTCGCGCTGCAGCTCTTCGGGGGCGTGCCGAAGACCATGGACGATGGCACCCGAATAAGGGGTGACATACACATCGCATTGATCGGAGACCCGGGAACCGCGAAGTCGCAGATCTTGCGGTACATGGCCCTGCTCGCCCCCAGAGGCATCTACACGTCCGGCAAGGCATCGTCTGCTGCTGGCCTGACCGCAGCGGCCGTGAAGGACGAGTTCGGCGAGGGCCGCTGGACTCTGGAGGCAGGTGCGCTGGTCCTTGCGGACAAGGGCCTTGCATGCATCGATGAGCTGGACAAGATGAACGATCAGGACAGGTCCGCGATTCACGAGAGCCTCGAGCAGGGCACGATATCCGTTGCGAAAGCGGGCATTACTGCCACACTGCAGTCGAGGTGCGCGGTGTTAGGCGCGGCAAACCCGAAGTACGGGCGGTTCGACGAGAACAGAAACATCGCGGACCAGATCGATCTCCCCCCTGCGCTGCTCTCCAGGTTTGATGCGATATTCACCATGACGGACCGTCCGGAGGAGAAGGCCGACCTGAGCGTCGCAGCGCACATACTCAGAGCTCATCGCAGGGGCGAGGTGAAGCTTCACGAATCGCCGGAGTCGATCACCGAGGTTGATGTTGCTGAGATCATGCGGGACAGCGAGGGGCTCGTGCCAGCCATGGACAGGGACTTCCTGAGGAAGTATGTGGCCTACAGCAGGCGTCTGACGCCGATCATGAGCGACGAGGCGATGCACACTCTCCAGGGCTACTACATATCGATAAGGAAGACAGGCGAGGGAGAGGAAGCATCCGTGCCGATCACTGCAAGGCAGCTCGAGGCGCTCATCCGCATGTCCGAGGCGAGCGCGCGCGCGAGGCTCAGCCCGATCGTCAACTCGGACGACGCAAGCCGCGCGATAAAGATCGTCAACTACTACCTGAGCAGGGTCGCGAGCGAGGGCGGAAGATTCGACATCGACCTCATCGCGACGGGGACCAGCAGGAGCCAGCGCGAGCACATCTACGTGCTCAGGAGCCTCATACAGCAGCTGTCGGATGAGCGCAGAGGCGTGAGCGCGGAGGAGCTGATCCAGAAGGCGACGTCTGAGAACATATCTGAAGACCGGGTCAGAGCGCTTCTCAAGAGATTGAGCGACGCGGGCGAGATATATTCCCCACAGCCAGGATACTTCAAGCTCGCGAGCGAGGAGCGCATCGGATGATAAGCATCAAGCTGTACAGGCAGGGACGCGAGCTCGTGGTCGCCGCCTGCGATGCGGACATAATCGGCCAGACCTTCAGGTCGAATGATCTGAAGATCCACGTCTCCGAGGGATTCTACAAGGGCGACTCTGGGGACGAGGACATGCTCGTGAACCGCCTGGCGATGGCAACGATCGTGAACCTCGTGGGCAGGAAGACCGTCGACATAGCTATCAGGCACGGCTTCGTTGACCCGGACTGCGTCCTGATGATCGGTGGTGTGCCGCACGCGCAGATGGCGAGGATGATCTGATTGTTCTGCGTCGAGTGCGGGCGTGAGGACGAGCTGATAGGCTCCGTGTGCAGAGAGTGCTACGCGAAGAAGCACGCGCAGGCATCGTTGCCAGATCATGTAGATCTAACGCTGTGTGCTCACTGTTCGTCGATGCTCACCAACAGGGGCTGGGAGGATGTCGGGTCCATCAGGGAGGCGGCACAGATCGCGATCGAGCAGGCGCTGGTGGCGTCAAAGGATGCGAAGGTCTCGGACACCCGTGTCCAGCTGATGGAAAAGGACGAGAGGAATCTTGAAGCCAAGGTGAGCACGGTGTTGACTGCACACGGCAGGGAGTTCGAGAGAGAGCTAGGGACGATCATCAGGCTCAAGCGCGGTTCGTGCGACGAGTGCTCCAAGCAACAGGGCATGTACTACGAGGCGATTCTGCAGGTTCGGGGGCCTGAGAGATCTCTCCCGGAGAGGACAGCGTCCGGGGTTGAGAGGCTGGTCAGGGAGAGGGTTGGAGCCATGAGGAAAGCCAGCCGAGAAGTGTTCCTGAGTAAGGTCGACCGCGTCAAGGGCGGCCTGGACTTCTACTTCAGCACGATTCCTGTCGCGAGGAGCGTCGCGAAGGAACTCCAGGATATGCTCTGTGCCGAGTACAAGGAGTCATCTAGCCTGTGGGGCAGGAAGGACGGCAAGGACGTCTACAGGATGACATTCATGGTCCGCGTCCCTGGCTTCGGGCCGGGGGACGTCATCGGACACGGCTCCAGCTACTACTATGTCCGCGGGATGTCCCGAGGGGTTGTGCACGGGATAGACCTCTCGACAGGCGAGGAGCGAGCAGTGAAGCTCAAGGAGACTGGCGAGTGCTTCCTCGTCCGCTCGAAAGCCGAGATCAGGCGCGCCGTGGTCGTGATGGACTCCAAGGATGAGTTGCAGGTCCTGGACCCGGAGACCATGTCCACCGTCGATGTGAAGAAGCCAGCGGGTTTCTCTCGAAAAGGAGAACAGATCCGCCTTGTCAAGACGAAGCTCGGAGCGTTCGTGCTGAGCGACAGCTGGTAGTCGTAGCGTTTCTGTCTGGGGCAATCAGGTTCTGTAGAGTCATCGGGTGGTGACCTGTCAGGTCGCCGCCCCCATGCCACTCGTTCCATTCGGCTCCGACCGTGCGGCCATCTCTGGCTCGTAGAGGATCATCATCACGTCATGCTGGAACGCGCCGGGGCTGAACCGTAAGCCCCCTGCCATCCCATTCGAGATGGCTGTCTGCAGCAGGTTGATGCTGGCATTGATGTGCCTGTCCATGCGCCAGCCACACTCACAGACGAACTCGGTGCCCATTCGGGAATCCTGTGTTCTCCCACATATCGGGCACGTTCTGCTGCTGTATCCTGGGTCAACCTTGATCACTGGAACGCCCTTCTCCTGGGCCTTGTACTCGATGATCTGGTGGAGCTTTCTCCTCGGCCACAGGCTTATGTGACGATTCAGTTCCTTGTTCCATCTCGGCCTGATTCCTTTCAGGTCCTCGAGAACGACTACAGATTTCCGACTCTCAGCAAATGAGAGCACGGCGTTGGCCACCTGATGCAGCCTGTACTCTATCCGGTGATGCTCTCTCGTCCCCTCTTTTCTGCACAGTCTTCTCGAAGTACGCCTGTCATGCGCCTTCTTTTTCTGGAGCCTTCTGCGCCTATCATGATGCCGTTGCTGCAAGATGGCGACCTCACGGAAATCTGCCTTGATGGCCACGCTATTATCGCCTTTGACGAACACTCCGTCCAGGCTCCCCTCGTTCGTGTCGAGTGACAATACGGACTCAGGGACATAGGGCCTTGGAGCCTCCTTTCTGAAGGCGATGATGACCCTGTCGGGCAGGACCGTCAGAGAGCCAAGAGCGTAGTTGCGGTCATCTAGGTACTTGCGATGATATTGGCTCACGACCAACTTGAGCTCGACATGGCATCCAGCCCGGATTGGCAGGTCGATGGCGCCCCTTTCCCTGTTCAGCTTGTACGCCTGGTTCTCGGCCTTCATCATGAGCCGCCTGACATAGGGGACATTGCCTGCGATGCCCTTCCGGACACGCCTTCGGTGGTTCTTGAGGAGGCTCGCGGCCACCTCAAATGCTGAGACCAAGTGCTGCGCGTACATCCTCGGATGTTCCTGACGGAAATCCTTGTATGCGATCTTGACGAGGGCGTTCCTGGAGGACGCCCTCGCCTGGAGGCCAGCTCTGACAGCGCTGTTGACTGCCAGCCTGAAGTCCTCGAGGAGGAAGGTCGCTTCATGCGGAAGCGATTCCTCGAGGAAGAACGCCACTCCCCTGACCAGCATCTGGACACGGACGAGGCACATGATATTTGCCTGCGCGGACTACATGTAGC
>Ga0315314_1001554_pt1 | contig 20564 bp, 16 predicted proteins | sample TDP9_MG_FD_203631 | JGI IMG/M metagenome (GOLD analysis project Ga0315314, IMG submission 203631) | Freshwater sediment microbial communities from Lake Towuti, South Sulawesi, Indonesia - TDP9 | ecosystem: Environmental > Aquatic > Freshwater > Lake > Sediment | place: Indonesia: South Sulawesi... | reverse complement strand
TGGGGACCGCCCCCAGCTCGGCCCATGCCTCGGCGGCTAAAATCTCGATGCGCAGCCAGAGCCTGAATCGATTGGCAGGCTCCCAGATGCTTGCCATTTGGGGTCGGGAATAGCGGGGAATCATGTGGCCTCCTTTGGAGGAGTTCCAGGTTGGCCGGTTCGGGGTACTGCGTCCCGCCCGGGCGGGACTCGAACCTCCAATATCGAACCGATGCACTTCGGGCAGGTTATCACAGACGGCCGACGGAGACAATGGCATCTGCAAGCGTGGTCCAAAGGTACTGCCGTTCATGGTGCCGCGGTTCGATTTCGAGGATACCGGATAGGAGGTTGGAAGTCGGCTGCGGCCGGACGCCGCTGCCGGAGACCTGAGGCCCGCCGCCGAGACGGCCCAGCCGGCGCGAAACCGAGTCGCCGGAGACGCTCCCACCGGCGGCCGGGCGCGTCGAGGCGGAAGCCGGCGCCAGAGCAGTGGACCGGAGGGCGGGGAAATGTGTGGCCATGTCGCGTCTACCTCCTAATTGCCCGCTGCACAAACCGCCTCGTAATGGATGTCCGGGTTCTCTCCAGCGCCGCTAGGATCTCCTTCTCCTGGTGTGGTCATGTGGTGGGGTCAGGTCTTGTCATGTGGTGGGGTCAGGTCTTGAAATATCGCCAGAGTCCTAGTACATTCTCGTTATGGCTCGGCCGCTGAGAATCGAGTATCCTGGCGCTTTGTATCACATTACCGCCCGGGGGAATGCGCGGGCGAAGATTTACACCGACGCCGCCGACCGGGCGGAATTCCTCGCCATCCTCGGCTCGGTGATCAGGAAGTACAACTGGCTGTGCCATGCCTATTGCCTCATGGACAACCATTATCATTTGCTGGTCGAAACGCCGGAGGGCAACCTCTCCCTGGGGATGCGCCAACTCAACGGCGTGTACACCCAGGGCTTCAACCGGCGCCACAGGCGGCCAGGCCACGTGTTCCAGGGGAGGTTCAAAGGGATCCTGGTGGACAAGGAACACTACCTGCTCGAACTGGCTCGCTATATCGTGCTGAATCCCGTCAGGGCGGGCAAAGTGGGCCGGCCGGGCGCGTGGCAATGGAGCAGCTACTTGGAAACGGCCGGCCTCAGGAAAGCCGTGGGCTTCTTGACAACGGATTGGGTCCTCGGGTGTCTCGGGAGCAAGAAGGGAGCAGCACGGACGCGATACCGGCAGTTCGTGGCAGAGGGAACGCGCATGGCCTCGCCCTGGCGGGGCCTGGCGGGCCAGGTGCTCTTGGGCGAGAAGACATTTGTTCAGCGATTCAAAGACTTCTTCGTGGAGAAGGAGAACATCAAGGAGATCCCTCGGCAGCAACGCTACGCCGGCAGGCCGTCTTTGGCGGAGATATTTGACCAGGGGAGGCTGGCCACTAAAGCGGATCGCAACCGAGCCATGCACCAGGCCCACATTCACCATGGGTATACGTTGAAACAGATTGCGGATCATCTGCGGCTGCACTACACGACGGTGAGCAAGGCGGTTCGCGGGGTAGAGGCAAGACGGTGATACTGATATTTCAAGACCTGACCCCATTTTCCGGACCTTCGACCCTCCGCTACGTCAGGCGGCCGATGGTGGTCAGGGCGTACCGGTCTGGCTCGAAGAGAGACCGATTGAGTCCGGCAAACGCTTCAGGAGAGACCTCGTCAATTCCCTGGATGATTTCGTCCAGATCGAAATACCGCCCGAAGTAGATCTCGGTCCTGGCCAGGCGGGTCATGCGCGAACTGGTACTCTCCAGCCCCAAGAGGAGGTTCCCCTTGAGCTGAGCTTTGGCGCGGCGAAACTCCTCCATGTTGACTGGCTCCTGCCGCAGTCGCGCAAATTCGGCGCGAATCAGGTCGACCACCTGCGGGTACGCCTCGGCGCTCGTACCGGCGTACACGGCTAGCAATCCCGAATCCTGGTACGACGCCTGGTACGAATAGATCGAGTAGGCTAGCCCGCGCTTCTCGCGAATCTCCTGGAAGAGCCGCGAACTCATGGAGCTGCCCAGGATGGCATTCACCAGGTAGAAGGCGTAGCGGTCCTTGTGGCCGTAGGGCAGGCCATCCGCTCCAAGCACCAAGTGCAACTGGGCCGAGTCCCGCTCCTCGTGGCGAACGGTGTGATACGAGACGGGGGAGGAGCCGTTGGGCGCGATGGACCGCCCGCGCCACTCGCCAAAGGCAGACCAGGTGAGTTCCGCCACGCGCGCGTGGTCCAAATCGCCCGCCGCAGCCACGATGACCCGATCCGGCTGGTAGAAATCGCGCAGGTGATCGGCAACATCCTGCCGGCCCACAGCCTGGAGGGTTTGCCGAAAGCCCAGGACGGGCCGTCCCAGGGGATGGTCGCGCCAGAGCTGCATCGCGAAAAGATCGTGGATCAGGTCGTCGGGGTCGTCCTCGACCATCTTGATCTCTTCCAGAACGACGCGCCGTTCCTTTTCGATGTCCGCGGGATCCAGGCGGGGACGAAGGAGAAGATCGCTCAGAAGGTCCATCGCCAGCGGCACGTCCTGGCCCAAGACCTTGGCATACAAGCAAGTGTTCTCGCGCGAGGTGAAGGCGTCCAGTGTCCCGCCAACGCTATCGATCGCCTGGGCGATCTCTTCGGCGCTCCGGCTCTGGGTACCTTTGAATAACAGGTGCTCTATGAAGTGGGAGACCCCGGCCCGCTCGGCAGGCTCGTTACGGGAACCCACCTTGACCCACACCCCGATCGAGACGGAACGCACCTGCGGCATCCGCTCCGTCAGGACGACGATGCCATTCCCGAGGATCTCTTTCTTGTACAGGCCCCCTAGCGTTCCGATGACCTCTTCCCCCCGTGGACGTCCCCCTGTCGCGGCCGTGCTGCGCCGGAAGACGTGGCAGGGGCCCCCGCCTTCCCGGCGGCCTCTTGGAGGAGCTCGCGGCGGCTCAGGCGGATCTTGCCCGATTTGTCCACGCCGATCACCTTGACCATGACCTCCTCGCCTTCCTTGAGGACGTCCTCCACCCGTCTGATACGCTCGTGGGCAATCTGCGAGATGTGCAGCAGCCCGTCCGTGCCTGGCAGGATCTCCACAAAGGCACCGAAGTCCGTGATCTTGACCACTTTGCCCAGGTAGACCTTCCCAACCTCGGGCACCTCGGCGATCTTCCCGATGATCTCCATCGCTTTCTGCGCCGCCGCCTCGTCCACCGACGCGATGGCCACGGTTCCATCGTCCTCGATGTCGATCTTGACGCCGGTCTGCTCGACGATGCCACGGATGATCTTGCCGCCGGGACCGATGACCTCCCGGATCTTGTCCACAGGGATCTTGAAGGAGAGGATGCGGGGAGCGAACGGACTCAGATTCGACCGCGGCTTGGCCAGCGCGCGGTCCATGATGTCCAGGACCTCCATGCGCGCCTCCCGCGCCTGGGTGAGGGCCTGGCGGAGGATCCCCTCGGTAATCCCCTTGATCTTGATGTCCATCTGGATGGACGTGACACCGGCGCGCGTTCCAGCCACCTTGAAGTCCATGTCGCCCAGGTGATCCTCCAACCCCTGGATGTCGGTGAGGACCACCGTCCTGTCTCCCCCTTTTACCAGGCCCATGGCCACGCCGGCCACCGGTGACCGCACGGGGACACCGGCATCCATCAGGGAGAGGCTGGCCCCGCAGACCGTCGCCATAGAGGAGGAGCCGTTGGACTCCAGAATGTCGGAGACGATGCGGACCGTGTAGGGAAACTCCTCTTTAAGGGGCAGGACCGGCTCGATGGCTCGCTCTGCCAAGGCGCCATGACCGATGTCCCGGCGACTGGCGCCACGGATGAACTTGACCTCTCCCACCGAGAATGGCGGGAAGTTGTAATGCAACATGAACCGCTTCGAGCTCTCGCCCTCAAGGTCGTCCAGCCGCTGCTCGTCCTCGGCCGTGCCCAGCGTGGTGGTGACGAGAGCCTGGGTCTGCCCTCGGGTGAACAGGGCCGAACCATGCGTGCGGGGCAACACACTCACCTCGCACGTGATGGGGCGCACGGCCGTGATGCCCCGCCCGTCGGCACGCCGCCCCTCCTCAAGGATCAGGCGACGCATCTCCTGCTTCTCCAGTTCCTCGAAGATGTCCCGCACCTGGAGTTGGACCGACGGGGGCTCCGTGGCGACGGTGGCGAGAGCCTCCTCCAAAAGGATCCTGCGTCGCGCCTGCTGCTCTTCCTTCTCGGGGACGAAGGCCAGTTCCCGCATGCGAGCCCGACATAACTCCTCGATCCGGGACTGCAGAGCAGGGTCCACAGGGGGTAAAGCAAACTCGGGCTTGCTGACACCCATCTGCCGAGCCAGCTCGTGCTGGGTACGAATGATTGGCTGGAAGGCCCGATGGCCGAAAAGGAGCGCCTCGAGCATCGCCTCCTCAGGCACTTCGCGGGCGCCCCCCTCGACCATGACAATGGCACCCTCGCTCCCGGCCACCACCACCTCCACGTCGCTGCGCGCAAGTTGCTCGTAGGTTGGGTTTGCCACGCAGCGGCCATCCACGCGCCCGACTCGCACGCAGCCGATGGGACCCAGAAAGGGAATGGGCGAGACCATCAGGGCCGCCGAGGCACCCACCACAGCCAGCACGTCGGGGTCATTCTCCTGATCCGCCGAGAGGACTGTGGCGATGATCTGGACGTCCTGGTGATAGCCCTTCGGGAAGAGGGGGCGGATGGGACGGTCGATCAGGCGGGCGCTCAGTGTCTCTTTCTCGTGAGGGCGTCCCTCGCGCTTGAAGAAACCGCCGGGAATCTTCCCGACGGCATACGCCCGCTCTTGGTAGTCCACCGTCAAAGGGAAGAAGTCGACGCCCTCCCGGGGCTGCTTGGTGGCCACGGCCGTCACCAAGACCACCGTGTCACCATACCGCACCCATGCGGCCCCGTCGGCGGCGCGAGCCACCCGGCCGGCCTCGATGCTGAGCGTTCTCCCCTCGATACTGACCTCGGTGCGATACCTCATTTGCGAATGCCCAGCCTTTCGATCACGCGCTTGTACCGATCGACGTCCTTCAGCTTGAGGTAGTCGAGCAGCTTCCGGCGGCGTCCCACCAGCATCAGCAGGCCGCGCCGCGAATGGTGATCCTTCTTGTGGACGCTGAGATGCTCGGTCAGGTAGCCGATCCGGCCGCTCAAGAGCGCGATCTGCACCTCGGGCGAGCCGGTGTCGCTTTCGTGCAGACGATACTGACCGATGATCTCACGCTTGTTGGAAAAATCCTTTAGCATGATCACCCTCCCCGCCGGCGGGACCGCACAGCTTTCCCGAAACGTGAGGGACGTTACCACACGCCCTCAGGAGTGTAAAGCCCATTCTGGCCACGGAAGACCGTGTGCAGCCTCCCATGCCGCCTCTGCGGCCTTGCCATCGCGGGCGAGTTGTGCCACCAGCGCATCCGGCGATGGGAACCGGCGCTCATCCCGCAGCCGCTCCAGGAAGTAGGCCGTCACCTGCTCGCCGTACAGCGGTACCTTCCAACCCGGTATGTGGACTTCCAGCCGTCGCTCGCCCTCACCGAAGGTGGGCGCGCGCCCGAGGTTCAGCAAGGCATCATGGAACACGCCACGCACGAGCAGCCGCCCCGCATACACACCCTCCCGCAGTGGCGTGTACGCGGGGGCCGGGATGTTGGCGGTGGCGAATCCCAGCTCGCCACCTCGGCCCGCGCCGGGCTGCACCTCGCCCGCCAGGCAGTATGGCCGACCCAGGAAGCGCCGGGCCTCTTCCACGTTCCCCTCAGCCAGGAGGGCGCGGATCATCCGGCTGCTCACAACCAATCCGTCCACGCTGACCGGGGGAACCACCTCCAACCAGAAGCGGTACTCCCAGGCCAGAGCACGCAAAAAATCGGTGTCCCCTCTTCGCTCCCTCCCGAACCTGAAGTCATAGCCGACGCACAGCCCCGCGATCTTGAGGCCTTCCACCAGCACCCGCTGGACGAACGCCTCGGCCGTGAGCTTCGCCATGGCTGGCGAGAACTCGATCGCTGCCGTGGCAGCCATGCCCAGCCGATCGAGCAGCGCCAGCTTGACCGGCAGAGGCGTGATCAAGGGCGGCGCCTGGCTGGGTCGCACGACTTCGAGGGGATGCCGGGCGAATGTGATCACCCCGGGCGTCCCCCCCACCTCCTCGGCGCATTCCCGAACGCGCCGCAGGATCTCCTGATGCCCCAGGTGGATGCCGTCCATGGTGCCCATGCCCAGGATCGGCGTCGGAACGTCCCACCAGAGATCCTCAAGGTTCGTCGCGTGGATCACACGCATCGTCACGGGATCCTCATGCCGCGCCGGAGAAGACCCGGACGGAGTGGAGCACCACGCACATGGGCTCGCAGGCAGGAAAGTCCAGCGAGCCCACCAGCGTCTCCGCCAGCGACAGGAGTTGCTTGCGATACCCCAGCACCCGCACCAGCGTCCCGCGGGACAGATTGGGCGGGAACTGCACCACCATGCCGGCCGCGACATCCCCTCCGTGCAGGATCAGGCGGCCTGCCCCCGGCGCCACCCGCACGGCCGGCAGATGCGCCAAAGCATCAGCCACTGGGATGAGTGCCTCGTGAAGGCGTCCCTCCCGCGCGCGCTCTTCCAGTTGCTCGAGACTGATCACGCTGTTCATGCCGAACCGGCCGCATTGCGTCCGTGTGAGCGCGTACAGATGCCCCCCACAGCCCAGGGCTCGCCCGATGTCGTCGCACAGGCTCCGCGCATACATGCCCTTGGAACAGGTCGTGCGCAGCCTGATGAAGGGTGGCGCAAACTCCAGCATCTCCAGCGTGTGGATGCGGACGCTGACCGGCTGGCGCTGCACCTGCTGGCCACGACGCGCCAGCCGGTACAGTCGCTCACCCCGGTACTTCTTGGCTGAGAACAGGGGTGGTACCTGCTGGATCTCTCCGATGAAGCGGGGCAGGACAGCCTCCACGTCTTCGCGTCGGACCCGGACCTCTTCGACTCGGCCCGTCTCCTTGCCAGCGGCATCCAGCGTGTCGGTGGTGATCCCCAGGCGCAGCGTCATCGCGTATTCCTTATCGGCCTGGGTGAGGTATTGCGCGATCCGCGTGGCCCGGCCCACACACAGGGGCAGGACGCCTGTTGCCTGGGGGTCCAGCGTCCCGGTATGCCCCACCCGTCGCATGCCGAGGATCTTGCGGACGGCGTCCACGACGTCGTGCGAAGTCATCCCCGCCGGCTTGTTGATGTTCAGGACCCCGTGCACTTCCGCTCTGACGGTCATGCGCCTCTCGATACTGGCTATCTGCGATTGACGATCGCCGATTGGGCCTCAATGGAAAATCGGCAATCGGAAACCGACGATCAATCCTTCGATCCGAGGTACTCCCCCACCGCCGCCAGGACGCGGGCCCGCGCGCTGGGCAAGCGCTCGCGGAGAGTGCACCCCGCGGCGTTCCGGTGGCCCCCGCCGCCGAACTGTCTTGCCAGGTGGGCAACGTCCGTCCCGCCCCGGGATCGAAAGCTCACACGGACCTCGCCTGGCGAGATCTCTTTGAAGGCCACGGCGACCTCCACCCCTTGGACGGCCCGGGCATAATCGATGAAATCATCCGCCACTTCGAGACCTAACCCCATTCGGGCGAGCAAATCCGACGTCACCTCGATCCAGCTTATCCGGCCGTCCTTGCTCACCCGAAGGTTGGCCAGGACCTCGCCCAGCAGCCGCCAATGTCGAGGGTCGCGGTTCCAGTAGAGCCCTGCGGCCACCTCTTCCACCGCCACCCCGCACTCGACAAGGTGGGCCGCCACGCTCAGCGCCTCGGGAGTGGTGTTTCCATACTGGAACCCCCCCGTATCCGTCAGGATGGCGGCGTACAGGTTCGTCGCCACCGTCTTGGTTATCGGGAAGCCCCCATGCCGCAAAATCCGATATACCATCTCGCCCGCCGACGAGGCTCGAGGATCCACCCAGTTCACGTTTCCAAACCGGCTGTTCCCGGCATGATGATCCACGTTCACGACCACAGCATCCGACGGCCGGCTTTCGAGAAGCCCACCGGCCCGAGTGAGGTCGCTGGTGTCCAAAACCAGGTAGCAGGTGAAGGGTCGCCGAATCGGCACCTCGCGGATGATCTCGCCCGCTCCTGGCAGACTGGACAGCCCTGGAGGAAGTGGGTCCGCGTTGTACGGGGCCGCGATCTTGCCGGCCTCTCGCAACGAGAGCGTGGCCGCCAACGTCGCCCCGATGGCATCCCCTTCGGGATGGACATGGGCCAGGACCGCCACAGAGGGCGCAACCCGCAACGCCTTGACAACGTCATCCAGGCCGCTCACCAGCTTTCTCCCTGGGCCCCAGCCCCTGCCGACCCGGCTCCCCCACCCCGCCGCTTCCTTCTCCCCGTTTCCCCGCATCCCCGGTCCCCCCCGTCTCCCCGCTTCTACAGTGCCCCCCTATCTTCCCGCCCGTCCGGGTCACTCGGCCTGATCGTCCTCGGTTGGCGCGATCTGCTTGAGGAGCGCGGCCACGTGCAGGCTCCGCTCCACCGAGTCATCCACCTCAAAGGTGAGTTCGGGCGCATAGCGGAGTCGCAGGGTCCGACCCAGCTGCCCCCGGAGAAACCCGGCCGCCGAGCGGAGACCGGCAAGCGCCTCCTTGACGCCGCCAGGATGGCCAGATCCCGTGAACAGCACTCTGGCGTGGCGCAGGTCCGCGCTCACCCGTACACCGGTAATGGTCACCTGGTGCAGCCGAGGGTCCTTGACCTCACGCAGGAGCAGGCGGCTCAGTTCTTCCTGGATCAGACCGGCTACCCGATCCGCCCTTTTGAACGGTAAAGGCATAGTCGCGAGCGTGGGAACCCTGGATGCGAGGTCGCCAATCGGGCAGCAGCAGTCAACGCGGAGGACTGCCGTGTGCGGGGGTACGCGACCCGGGCCCGGGCAAGTCAGTGGGTGACCAGGTCGATCTCGTAGTCCACCACCAGCACTTCGCCATTCGCCTCGATCCAGTTCACCACCTTAGAGAGGGTTTCATCCACGACGCGGGCATTGTTGCTCACGGCGGCGATCCCCAGAGTGGCCCGCTGCCAGTCGTCCAGCCGATCCACCTCGGCGATGCCGATGTTGAACCGGGCCTGCAGGCGATCCTTGAGGCCTTTCACGATGCGCCGCTTGTCCTTCAGGGATCCACTGTCCGGAATGCGGAGTTCGATCTTGCAGCTGCCCACCGTCATGTCGCGAGTCCCGATTGCCCTTTGGCCATTGGGATTTGGTCATTGGTCATTTCGTCAGGGCTAGAGCTTGGGCGCGACCTCCTCCAGTTCGAACACCTCCAGGACATCTCCCTGGTGTATGTCGTTGAAGTTCGCGAGGCCGATACCGCACTCCATGCCGCTCAGCACCTCGTGGACGTCGTCCTTGAATCGCCGCAGTGACGCGATCTTTCCCTCGTGCACCACTCGCCCGTCCCGGACCACACGCACCGAGGCGTCCCGGGCCACCTTACCGTCCACCACGTACGAACCAGCGATAGTCCCCACCTTGGAGATGTTGAAGATTTGGCGAACCTCGACGCGCCCGAGCGCCCGCTCCACGTATTGCGGCTCCAGCAGACCCTCCAGAGCCGCCTTGACCTGGTTGATGGCGTCGTAGATGACCGTGTAGAGGCGGACGTCCACCTTTTCCTGTTCGGCCAGCCTCTGGGCTTTGGGCTCGGGCCGGACGTTGAAGCCAACGATGATGGCATTCGACGCCGCCGCCAGCATGACGTCACTCTCGGTGATAGCGCCGACAGAGCTGTGGATCGTTTTCACCACGACCTGGTCCGTGCTCATACGCTCCAACGAATCCTGGAGCGGCTCGACCGACCCCTGCACGTCGCCCTTGATGATCAGGCGCAGTTCCTTCACTTCGCCCTGCTGAATCTGCTGGTGGAGGGCGTCCAAGGTGATCCGCGGCTGGGCCACCATCGTCTCCTGGCGGTGCATTTCCTGTCGGGCCAAGGCGATCTGGCGGGCCTTCCGCTCGTCCCCCACGGCCGCGAAGGTGTCGCCGGCCAGGGGCACGCCGGACAGGCCCAGGATCTCCACCGCGGTCGCCGGTCCCGCCTCCAGGAGCTTCTTGCCCTTGTCGCTGATCATGGCGCGGACCCTGCCGTGGTGCAGGCCGGCCACGATCGCGCCCCCCACACGCAAGGTTCCGGACTGCACCAGAACCGTCGCCACGGGGCCGCGCCCTTTATCAAGCTGTGCCTCGATGACCACGCCACGGCCTGGCCTGTCAGGGTTCGCCTTCAGCTCCTGCACCTCGGCCAGGACGAGGAGGTTGTCCAAAAGGTTCTCGATGCCCTCCAGGCGCTTGGCCGAGACGGGAACGAAGATCGTATCGCCACCCCACTCCTCGGGGACAAGCCCGTACTCCGTCAGCTGCTGCTTGATCCGGTTGGGGTCGGCATTGGGCTTGTCGATCTTGTTGATCGCTACCAGGATCGGAACCTTGGCATCCTTGGCGTGATTGATGGCCTCAATCGTCTGGGGCATGACGCCGTCGTCGGCGGCCACCACCAGCACCACGATGTCCGTCGCCTGCGCCCCGCGCGCTCGCATGGCCGTGAAGGCCTCGTGGCCCGGGGTGTCCAGGAAGACGACACGGTTGACGGCATGGCCGGGAACCTCCACATCGTAGGCGCCGATGTGCTGAGTGATGCCTCCGGCCTCTGTCGCAATCACGTTGGTATGCCGGATGGCGTCAAGCAGCGAGGTCTTGCCATGGTCCACGTGTCCCATCACGGTGATGACGGGCGCCCGCGGCCGAAGGAGTTTCGGATCCTCGACTTCGACGACCTCTTCCACCAGCTCTTCGGCCGAGGCTCGCTCGACGCTGTAGCCGAACTGCTGAGCCACCTTGCCGATCGTCTCGAAGTCGATGGGCGTATTGATGGCGGCCAGCACGCCGAGCTTGATCAGTCGCTTGATCACGTCGCTAGCAGTGGCGGACATCTTCTCTGCTAGCTCCTTGGGTGTCATCCCTTCCCCGATCTTCAGGACTTTGGGAACCGCAGGCGGTGGAGCGGGACGGGCCACCGGCTCGGGCTTTGGCCGCACTAAGGGGATTTCCCGCTCGCGCTCCCTGACCGGAATCCTGGGTTCGAGCGGGACCGAAACCTCTGGTTCGATAGGTGGCAGAATGACGGGCGCTGCCGGAGCCTCGAGCGCACCAAGGTCTGGGGCCCGGGCCGCCGCCATCACGGGACGCGGCGGCTCGACGGCCGGGCGCGGGGGTTCGGGTCGCGGCTTGGCCTCGGGGGCTGGCTTCGGTCTGAGTTCCTCTACTGCCTGCGCCATGGCAGACGCGGCCGGTGGCTCTGCCCGTGGCGTGGGCCGCGGCGGCTCGCGCCTTGGCTGGGCCGGCCTCACGAGAGGAGGCCTCCTCACCGATGGCGGCGCTGGTGCAGGCCGTATGGTCGGAGGCGCAGGAGGAACTGGCGGCGCGGGTGGTGCCGCGCCCTCTGCTACCGGTCGTGGCGGAGCAATCGGGCGCTCTACCTTGCCTGGTTCGACTGACGGCACCTCCATGAGTGCGGTCGGCTCGACTGCCCTCGGCGGTTCGATCACCTTCGGTGGCTCAACCGGCCTCTCAACCTCCACTGCTTTGGGGGGCTCGACCGCTTTCGGAAGTTCAACCGGCGCCGCCTCAACCGGGGGAGCCTCTGTGGGCGAGACGCCCTCGACTGGAACCCCGACTTTCGGCAGCTCGATGGCTGGGGCGGGAGGCGCTTCAATGGTTGGCGCCTGGACCACCAGAATCGCCGCCCTCGGCGCCCCGGCTTCGGCCGGCAGGGCGGCCGCCACCGCCGGCTCGACCGTGGGCGCTTCCAGCGTTACGACGAGAGGCTTTGCCCGCAACCTCGTCGTGGCGGTCGCTTTGCGTGTCCGGGGTCTTGCCTCGGCCTTGACTGCTTCCTCGACGGCCGGCTTCTTTCGGGTGCGCGGCCTGGCGGGCGCTTCGGCGGCTTCCTTTGCGGCAACCCGGGGTGCAGTGGCCTTGGGCACGGCTGCCTTGGCGCGCGTCGTACGGCGCGTGCTCGGCTTGATCGTCGCCCCCGTCCCGGGGCGGATCGTCTTGACGGGAATCCTGGCTTGAGGCTGAGAGAGGATGTCGCGCGCCTTCTCTTCGTCCACGGAAGTGCTGAAGGTCGTCGCCTCGACTCCTGCCGCCTGCAGGCGTTCCAGGACTTCCTTTGTTGTCAGGCGGAACTTCGTCGCCAGATCGTATACTCGAACCGTACCCACCATCAAACCCTCCGGCCCCGCCAGCGGCGGGGTGACTCCACCGCTCCCGCCTCTTCACGCGGGACTGCTCGCACTAACCGACCCCTCTTCCGAAAAGAACCTGCTCTCCTTACGGCGCGCGAATCCCCCTCCGCTGTAACTCAGCCTCGAACCTCTTCCGGACTGTTCCCTTCTCGAGCCTCGGCACCTCTCGCCGGAAAGCCCGCGGGAACACCTTTCGTTGCCAGGCCTTCTCCAGGCAGCCCAGTGAGGGGCAAAGGTACGCGCCCCGACCCTGCATCTGGAGTGGGTTGACGATCAAGCCCTCCCTCGGATCAACTGCTAGCCGTATCAACTCGCGCCGCTCGCGAACTCGCCGACAACCGATACACGTACGGAAGACTGCTCTTCTCACCCTCGCATCATCCTCGGCGGCCACTCGCTCTTTGCCCCTTCAGGGATGGCTCATTCCGCCCCCCGATGCCGGGCCTTCTTGTTCCCCGCTCTGGGCGGCCGGATCGCCGACGGGCGACGGGATGCTCACTCCCGCCAGCGCCTTGCGAGCCGCCAGCAGGATCTTCTCTGCGCTCTTGGGTCCGATCCCCTCGATCTCTTGCAGCGCCTCGGGACTCGCATCTCCGAGCGCCGCCAAGTCACCGAATCCTGCCGCCACCAGCCGCATCGCCAGCTTTTCCCCGATGCCAGGAAGGGCCATGAACTGCTCCAACGCCGCCCTCGTGTCCCCCGGAGGAGCGGCTTCGGGCTTGGCCTCGCCGGTCATCAGGCCAGAAAGGGCAGCTTCGGCTTCGCGCTGGAGTTCCGAGGTGCTCCGGATGTCCACCTTCCAGCCCACCAGCTTTGCGGCGAGCCGAGCGTTTTGGCCCCTCCGGCCGATGGCAAGGGAGAGCTGGTCGTCGGCCACCACGACCCTGAGGGTCCGTTCCTCGGGAGCCACCGTCACCTGCTGCACCTCGGCCGGGGCCAGGGCGGCCCTGACGAACGCAGCCGAGTCCTCTCTCCACGGGATGATGTCGATCTTCTCGCCCTGGAGTTCCCGAACAATGGCCTGGACCCTCGCGCCGCGGTACCCGACGCAGGCCCCCACCGGGTCCACGTTGCCGTCCTTGGACAGCACCGCGATTTTGGCGCGCTCGCCCGCCTCGCGCGCCGCCGCACGGACCTCGACGATGCCCTCGTAGATCTCGGGCACCTCCAGCTCGAAGAGGCGCTTCAGGAACCCCGGATGGGTTCGCGACACGACGATCTGCGAGCCCTTGGATGTCTTCTTCACGTCCAGGATGAAGGCGCGGACGCGGTCCCCCACCCGGAACTCTTCGCGAGGAAGTTGCTCTCGTATCGGGAGGATCGCCTCGGCCTTCCCGATGTTCAGAATGGCGTTGCCCTTGATGACCCGCTGAACCACGCCGTGGACCAATTCCCCTTCCTTCTCCTTGAAGGTCTGGTAGACCGAATCACGCTCCGCCTCGCGGACTCGCTGGATGATGACCTGCTTGGCTGTCTGGGCGGCGATCCGACCGAAGCTCTGCGCTGGAACGGGGACTGGGCTTCTCACCTCGTCCCCAACGTGCGCGCTCGGGTTGACCTTCAACGCCTCTTCCAGGCTGATCTCGACCTTCGGATTGGCGGCGCTCTCCACGACCTTACGCACCGCGTACAGCATGAACTGCCCGGACTTCCCGTCGAAGTTCACCCTGAGGTCCAGGGCAGCCTGGGCCGGGGGAAGGCTCTTGCGGGACGCCGACAGGATCGCCGCCCCCACGGCGTCGATGAGGATCGACTTCTCGATCCCCTTCTCCCGCCCGATCTGATCAATGACCTGCATCAAATCCATTCCGCGCCTCCCGTGCGCCGCCCACCCGTTCGCCCCGCGACGTGTCAGGAGCAGCCCACGTCCTCCTTCTATAGTTCGATCTCCAGTCGTGCCTTGGCAATGATCCCGCGAGGGATCCGCACCTGCCGGCCATCCGCCAGATTCAGAAGCACCGCCCCATTCACCAGACCCGCCAGCCGACCGCGGAAGTTGCGCTGGCCTTGGATCGCCTCGTGGGTCGTGAGCCGCGCCGCCCTTCCGGCGAAGTTGACGAAATCCGCATCCCGCGTGAGGGGTCGGTCCAGGCCGGGGGACGAGACCTCAAGATTGTAGGGGTGATCGATGGCGTCCTCGACGTCCAGATGATCGCCCAGCTCCTCGCTCACCCGCTGGCAATCGTCCAGCGTGACCCCGCCTGGCCGGTCCACGTACAGGCGAAGGATCCAACCCCGGGCCTCTCGGCGGAACTCCACCTCCACGAGTTCCATGTCCCGGTCGGCGAGAATCGGCTCCGCCAGGGCCCGCACCCGCTCGACGATCTCGGCTGTCCGCTGTCCCTTCCCCTGACCCGCGCCCCGCGCCATCGCCGCCTCCAACCCGCAAAGAGGGTCCGCCCCCCTGCTTGGGACACCCTTCACAGGCCCGAAAAACAAAGAGTGGGCAAATGCCCACTCTTGGACGCCTGGACAATACCACGGCATCCGGGGGCGCGCAAGCAGAAAAATCTCGCGTGCCCCCTGCGAGGCCGTGTTATTCCTCTTCCTCCTCCGCTGAGGGCTTGGATTCGGCCACGATCTTCTCCTGGATCTGGGCGGGAACCTCTTCGTAGTGCGAGAACTCCATGGTGTAATCGCCACGATCACCGGTGATGGACCGCAGGCGCGAATCGTACTCCAGCATCTCGGCCAGCGGGACGTTCGCCTTCACCGCCTGGTTCCTCCCTTTGGCCTCGATACCGAGGACTCGACCTCGCTTGCTGTTGAGATCCCCCACGATATCGCCCATGCAGTCGCCCGGGGCGATCACCTCGACGGTCATGATCGGCTCGAGGAGTATCGGCTTGGCCTGTGCCACAGCCTTCCGAAAGGCCAGACGCCCCGCCAACTTAAATGCCAACTCGGATGAGTCGACGGGATGGGTCGAGCCGTCATAGAGCGTCACCTTGAAGTCCACCACGGGATAGCCGGCCACCGGCCCTCGCTCCATCCCCTCCACGACGCCCTTTTCCACTGCGGGGATGAAATTCCTGGGGATGACGCCACCCACGATCTGATTCACGAACTCGAAACCACTGCCTCGCGGAAGCGGCTCCATGTGGATCCAGCAGTCGCCGAACTGGCCGCGGCCGCCCGTCTGCTTCTTGTGCCGGCCCTGGACGTCTTTGGCTCTCGCCTTGATCGTCTCTTTGTAGGGAACCCGCGGCGTTTTCAGGTTCACGTCCACGCCGAACTTCCGCTTGAGCCGTTCCGCCAGGATCTCGACGTGGGACCGGCCCATCCCCGACACCACCGTCTCCTTGGTCTGGGTGTCGTATTTGATCTGGATGGTCGGGTCCTCTTCCCGAAGGCGGGTGAAGGCCGTGCTCATCTTGTCCTCGTCGCCCTTCGCCTTGGGCTCGACAGCGAACGAGATGACCGGCGGCGGGAACGAGATTTCCGGCAACTTGATAGGCGCCTTCTCGTCGCACAGCGTGTCGCCCGTGGCGGTTTCCTTCAGCTTGACCACGGCACCCAGGTCGCCGGCGCCGATGGCCGCCACCGGGCTTTGCTGCTTGCCCCGCAGGAGGAGCAGTTGCCCAATCCGCTCTTTCACGCCCTTGGTGGAGTTCAGCACTGCGGAATCCGAGGTCATGGTGCCGGAGTACACCCGGAACATGGTGACCTTGCCGGCGTACGGGTCAGCTACGGTCTTGAAGACCAGCGCCGAGAGCGGCGCAACATCCCTCGCATCGCGCGTGACGGTTCCATTCCCCTTGGGGTCCGTCCCCTCAACGGCTGGCCGATCCACGGGGGACGGGAACGCTTCAATCAGCAGGTCCAAGAGCGGGGACACGGCGATGTTCCTGGCCGGGGCTCCGCATAGAACCGGGAACATCTTCTGTTCCCGGATCCCGTGGACTAGCCCCGCTTTGAGTTCGGCCTCGGTCAGTTCCCCGCTTTCGAGATATTTCTCTAAGAGCTTGTCATCCGCCTCGGCCACGGCCTCGATCAAAGCGGAGCGCTGTTTCTCTGCCAGATCCTTCACCGCTTTGGGAACGTCCCCTTCCGTGGGCTTACCGGGACCGTCAGCCGCGAAGGCCAGTGCGCGCATCCGGACCAAGTCCACGACGCCCGTGAATCCCGCCTCCTGCCCGATGGGAACCTGGATCGGCACCGCCTTGGGTGAGAGGTTCTTCTGCACGTCTTCCAGGGCACGCGCGAAGTCGGCACGCTCCCGGTCCATCTTCGAAAGGTAGATGGCACGGGGAAGCTCATAGGCGGCCGCGTAACTCCACACCTTCTCCGTCTGGACCTTCACCCCATCCGGGGCACCCACCACCACGATAGCCCCGTCTACCACGCGCAGGGCGTTCTTCGCATCGGTGAGGAACGCGGCGAAGCCCGGGGTGTCCACGAGGTTGAGCTTCCGCCCCTTCCACTCGCACCAGGCCATGGCGGCGCTGATGCTGATCTTGCGACGGATCTCATCCTCGTCATAGTCCGTGGTGGTCGTGCCATCCTCCACCCGGCCCAGGCGGGTCGTGGCCCCGGCCGTGAAGAGCATCGCTTCGGCCAGCGTCGTCTTTCCCGCACTTCCATGGGCAACCAGGGCCACGTTCCGAATCTTGGCAGTCTCGGGTTGTTTCATCGTGCGCCTCGTTGTTCAAAGAAATGAAATCAGGGAGCTTTTGCAGGATTGCGGCCTTCGGAGGGGACCGAAATCCAACGCTGTTTCGTAACATACTGAGGGCCGTACCGGCAAGGAAAAACTCGGCCCGGGGCGGACCGACGAGCCATTACGCCCCGACTGTTCTTGAGTGCGTCTGCCTCTGACCCAGCGAAACTACGAAGTTCCAGTGGCCAACGACGACCACGCTCAGCGAAGTCGTGACCAACCAGGCGCGCCGCATCCTCCTCATTTCGTTATTGGGAATTGGTCATTTGTCATTTGTCATTGGTCATTCGGTCCCGCACCGAAGGAAGGACCGAGCCGCCCTCGGGAAGGACCAGGATGAACGGGTTCGGGCCCACTTTGGCCAGGGCCGCGTCCGTTGCCGCCTGCACTTGGGAGAACGGCGTGAAACCCAGCGATCGGGCGTACCCCGCGTCCAGGCTGGATACGAGATAGATCGAGGCCTGCTGCATCGCCATGGCGACCGCCGCCGCCTTGTGGCCGCCCAGAACAAATTCCCGCCGGATGCGGGCGACGATGGCATCCGGCCCCCCCGGGTCCTTCATCCAGGCCTCGAAGGTGTCATCCCCAAGGCCCTCACGGCACTCGGCCACCAGGACGAGGATTCCGTCCTGCCGGAGGACGTGCCGTGCGTTGTCCAGGGCTTTTTGCGCCTGATAGAGATTGATGTCCTTCGGGAAGCCGCCGGCGCTCACCACGACGATGTCGGCCGCTTGGTCCACCGTGTCTCGTCCAAACGCATCCAGCGCCGCACACCCCGCCCGGTGCGCCTGCTGCGGATGCCCGGCCACGGCCATCACCATGCGCTTCTTCTCGTCCAGTACAGCGTTCAGGATGAAGTGGACGCCGATCAGCTCCCCCGCCTCTTCCAGGTCGTCCCGCACCGGGTTGCCGTTCAGGTTGCCGGCCGTCGCGCCAGCCTCCGTCATCCACCGGTGGTTGTGCTGGATGGTTTTCGCGGTACATACCCCCGGGAGGTACGCCTTCACCCCGCCGCTGTATCCGGCGAAGTAGTGGTACTCGATCACACCGACGCCGATACGGACATCCGCTTCGACCACCGGATGGAACACCTCCACGGGCGTACCCCGGCGGGTGGCGCCCACGTGGACGGCTTCCGTCGGGTCCGGATCGATGCACCGCACGCGCCGGTAGACGTCGGATCCGACCAGCCGCTCCCGTTCCTCGGCGGTGTGTCCCCGATGGATCCCAAGGCCAAAGACGGCCATGATGTCCGTGTCGGGGATCCCGGCCTGGTTCAGCTCGTGGAGCAGCGGAGGGAGGAGCCGAGCCGACGGGCACGGGCGGGTGATGTCCGAGGTCGCGACGACGACGCGCTGTCCGGAACGAACGAGCTGTGAGAGCCGCGGCGTCCCGATGGGATTCGTCAGGGCAGATCGGATCAGGTCCGCCTCATCCCCTGCTGGCGCCGTCCGCTTGGGAGCTAACACAGCCATCCGAACCTTATCGGAATCAAGCTCCAGATACTGCGTCGCCTGCCCATACTTCAGCGCGATTCCCATATCCTTCGGTCCCGGAGCCCTGGCAAAAAATCTGGTTCCTCGAACTGGGCCGCATCGGGTTTTTAGCACGAGAACGCGCATGCACGCAAGCACACACCAAGTGGGCGGAGAAATACCAGAACGGACTGATGAGGAACTGGGAATTGGCCGCCGCCCGGAAACTGCTGGAACCGATTCTTCCTCCAGCGTGAGAGGTCCTCACGGGGGACATAGTTGAGGCAGTGGACATACGCAATGCAGAGCGATGCTGTGCCCGTCGAGGGTCGGGGGCACCGCTCACCGAGTTGACCTGTCAAACGCGTTCCCCTTTGAACCCCGTCCCTCGAGCTGCTGATCAATCCCTCAATCGACCGTCCGCATCACCACTCGGCACACGCCTCCCACGTCACCGCTTCCACCCTGCACCCGTTTGCCCTTGGCTTCCCTGGCGCCGGGGCAATGGCCCAGCCGGAGTGAAGAAAGCGCCTTGCCCCTGCAGCGGAATCCTGATACGGTCTCCTTCAAAGCGCCGTGACTCCGGGCTGGCAGGGGCACTCCCCCCCGGAGTCGGGGTTTCGAGGGGATTATGGGGGGCTGGATCGTCCCGCCGCCCAAAACGCCTGCGAAAAGCAGCGAAGAATTCGCCAGGGAGCGCCAGGCGAAGGTTCGATGGCTCCTTGCGCAGGGCTACCTTCGATCCGAGCGCATCAAGCAGGCCCTGCTGAAGGTGCCACGGGAGAACTTCATTCCCCTGATGTATAAGGACTACGCCTACCAGGAAGTCCCACTTCCCCTCCCGGGCGAGAAGGCGACGGTTTCATGTCCCCACAGCTATCCGCTCTTTTATGAACCCTTAGGGTTGGACGAAGGTCAGAAGTTTCTCGAAGTGGGGATGGGCTCGGGTTATGGGGCGGCCATTGCGCGGGAGGTCGTGGGCCCGAACGGGCTGGTCGTTTCCATGGAGATTGATCCCCTGACCTATGGCTTTGCGCGGTCGAATCTCGAACGGGAGGGTTACCATGATGTCAAGCTCGTGCTCGGCGATGGAGGTCTCGGGTGTCCAGACATGGCGCCCTTTGACCGCATCTGCATCACGGCCGCCTGCAAGAGGATTCCCCCGCCCTTAGTGGACCAGCTCAGCATGGGGGGTCGGCTGATCGGCCCTGTGGAGGAAGGGGGAGTCCAGAATCTCGTCCTGCTTGAGAAGCGTGAGCATGGGCTCATGCGCGGCGTCATCTGCGAGGTGCTCTACGTTCCACTGCAAGGACTGTTTGGATGAGCGAGGGAGCTCCGTAGCCACAGCCCGAGGCATTGCCCGTCCCGACCTGCTCGACCCCAACGGGAAGAGAACCGCGATAGCCGCGCTTCGTCCCCCGCCCGCTGCAGGCCTCAGTCAGTTCAAGACCCCATCGCAAGCCTTCATGCAGACCCCGCACGTGAGGCCCGCCTGGCGATAGCTTCGACAAGCAAACTTGTTCATGGAGTACACATCCCCCGGTCGAGGGACCTGAAGGGCCTGGGCTGGGCATTCCCGGATGCAGGCTGCGCAGTTGACACAGTAATCCTTCTGCCTCAATGGAGAGGCCTCCAGAGCAACCTCGGTCAGGAGGCAAGCCAACCTCACCCGGGGACCAAACTCTGGCGTGATCAGCAGACTATGTCGCCCGAGTGTCCCCAATCCCGCCAGTTGGGCCGCATGCTTGTAGGAGAACAGGGCAGTCAAGAATCGCTGATCGGTTGGGCTGGCGGCGGGCAAGGGCAATGACCGGTAGCCTTCCTGCCGAAAGAGAATGCTCAACTCATGGATGGCCCGGTTCAATCGGCCGTTGAGATAGTCGGCATGCGGTCCGAGCAACTCGCCGCGTTCCGCCTCGCCTGCGGTCTTGGATGGGCCAAGCAGGCTGACCACTTCTCTGTAAATCTCCTTGGCCACGACCACCACGGATTTCGCACTGGGCAGAAGCACGGTCGCGGTCTCCGCCAGCTTGCTGGAGCCAGACGTCTCGACCGAGGCTACCCCAAGCAGCTCCACATCCAGCTTGCTCTTCATTTCGTCCATGAACTGTCGGTCGAATCGCGCCATCTCATCAAC
>Ga0315314_1001553_pt1 | contig 20590 bp, 22 predicted proteins | sample TDP9_MG_FD_203631 | JGI IMG/M metagenome (GOLD analysis project Ga0315314, IMG submission 203631) | Freshwater sediment microbial communities from Lake Towuti, South Sulawesi, Indonesia - TDP9 | ecosystem: Environmental > Aquatic > Freshwater > Lake > Sediment | place: Indonesia: South Sulawesi... | reverse complement strand
TGATCAGCCTCTTGATTTTGTATACCGTACCTTTGCCAGCTAGAGGAGGGTTGACGCGGTCCGCATACAGCGGATAAAGTGACTTTCGCTGGGTGATCCGAGTAGCTACCTCTCGGACGACCTCTAGGTCGACTGTTAAGCCAAGCCCTTTCAGGAAAGTTGTCCACTGGTCATCGTTGTTGTCCATTCTTCACCCACACTGGTCAACTGTCTTGCCCGGTGACATTGTCCTTAGGCGAGTGGTCTAATGTTGGTGAGACATAAGTCCTGGATTATTCTACCACAGGCGGAAAGTGGAGAAAATCGACGGCTTAGAAAGGGTGCGCCGCCTTCGGATGCGTCTGAAGCAATATCACCTGGCATCAGAATTGGGTATCAGTCAAACCAAACTATCTGAGATTGAATGCGCCGGGCTCCAACCTAGCCCTGCGTTGCTGGAGCGCAATTTGGGAGTCCTCGAGGGGGAACTGCGTGACAAGTCAAAGTAAGCGCTCCGTTGCTCACCCGGGTACGCCCACTTGGGGACATCCTACTGGATGGGCACTCTGGCGTCTGTCGCTGGTGCTTGCTGAAATCGCCAGTCAGGGCAGTCTTGAACCATCGGTTGACTTCCGAGAGGTAAGAAATCGAGCCAAGCCTGCCTTGAAAATAGCCAATCGAATCAACAGGAAAAGGAGTAAGTCCAAAGGTGGTAGAAAGAGGCCCCGGACGTCCTAGGGCAATACCTGAGGCACTAATTCCGAAGGTACTCTCCCTTTATCAACAAGGATTGGGATACCGAGCAATAGCTCGGGAGCTAAGGGAAGACGGCTTATCGGCAGACTGGAGCACTGTCAGAAGAGTTATCAAAAGGCAGAAGAGCGAGACTCTGGGAAAGTGATAGGCGGAGGCCGATTTCTAACACTATTCTGACACTGGGTATCCAGAGGGAGCCGAGGGGAAACCTTAGCTTATCGGACTAAGGCCGAGAAAAACTTGTCTGAGGAGCGATGAAGGCATACCTTGAGCCAAGCGAGGTAAAGCTGATTGAGGAGAGTGCCACCTGTCTCAGGGATCGGCTGCTCATCAAGCTCCTTTTTCATCTGGGTTGCCGCATCTCGGAGGCGCTTGCCCTTAGTGTAGAGGATGTAGACTTTGACCGTGGCAGTGTTACCATTGAGCACCTCAAGAGCCGTATCAAGTTGTCCTGCCCCAAATGCAGTGCAAGGCTGGGTAAAACACACCACTTCTGCCCAGGTTGCGGCGAGATTGTGGAGAAGGCGTTATCCCAAGAGCAGCAGCACCGCCGGGTGAGGACACTACCCTTGGATACCGAAACTCTGGAGATGCTCAGGGACTACATCCGCCGTGGCGGGCCGATCTGCCGAAAAGGGAAGATGCTTCTCTTTGGCATCAACAGACATCGAGTCTGGCAGATAATTCATGACTGCGCTGAGAAAGCAGGATTGGGGAAACTGGTCAATCCAGATACAGGCAGATTGCACAATGTAAGCCCCCACCGGCTAAGGGATGCCTTTGCGGTTCATGCAGTGAAACTTGATGATTCAGGAGATGGACTCAGGCTGCTTCAGGAGCATCTGGGACATGCTAGCTTTGATACCACAGCGAAATACCGCAAGGTGGCAGGAGAGGAACATCGGGAATGGTACCAAAAACTATGGAGCAAGGAAACTGGCTGAGGTGAACGGCAGTGGTTGAACCCTTGAGACCTCGTAGGGGTGGTTTCCTGAGACCCTTTGGGTGTGGCCAGTTTATTCGGTCCTTCCTCCTGGGAGAGGGTCCTGAAGGATCGCCCCGAATTGACCCCGATGTCGGCACTCCTACGGAGGAGATCCGTTCCGCCTACAAGGCAGCACTCCTTAGAGCGCATGCCGAAGACATGGTAGCCATGGCTATGGAACAGGGTATAGAGTTGTCTATGGAAGAAGCCCTGAGGCGTATTCCACAGCGACTGAGCAACGTGAGGTCACATTCCTTCTACCGTTATTTCCATCTCCTGAAACAACTGGGGTGGGTGGAGCCTACTGGCGAGGAGGAAGGTTCCTTCATGGGTGGGATGCCAGGTGCTAGGGTGGAGCATACCCCTGAAGGCACCACCCTGGTAGAAGTGCCTCAGCCAAGGCGTTTCTACAGGCTCACCGCCAGGGGCAAAGAGGCTCCTGACATCGCCTGGAGCGACCCTCTCCAGGCTGTATACGCTTACCCCAGAGAGACCCGCAGTCAGAGGAAGCCGTATCCTCGCCCTGGCAGCCTTCCCCGCTCAGCTAGAAGGCGTTCCAAGGAACCAAGACAGCACTCGCCCAAAGCCTAAGCCCCAGTTTGGGATTAGCCTTTTCAAATTTTTTGGCATTTCCTCCATTTTGATTCTTGCATTCGGAACATATTAGTTCCTTTTATTCTACAAAAGGACATTTTGTTCAATAATGAATCTAACAAACGAAAGCACCTTAACAATCGAATATTGAAAGCTGAAGCCTGAACGCTTGCCTTCGGGAAGGGGGTCAAGCGTGATAGACGGACATTGTAGCTACTGCCATAAGGTCTGGACACTAGAAACAGAGCAAGGCTTATGCCAATGGTGCGGTAAGTTAGCCACCTGCCAAAGCCAAAGGACACAAGCCTTGCGTTCAATTAAGTCTAGTCGAAAACGAAGGCAAAGACAAGCCGAAGGTAACGGTAACGGCTATGACCAGCTAGAGGGTGAATGGCTTACCTATTATAAGATAGCCTCACAGTTTAGCCACAAGGCAAAGGCACAAGATAGAGACGACCTCTTACACGATATAATCTTAACCTTTGCCGAAGTCGCTACGAATAACGGACATAAGCCCTTTACTGAGGCGACTATGTATCGGATAGCAAGCTATACCGTAGCTAACTACTGGAGAGACTACTACAAGCTTACCAACGGTTTGGACTGTGGAAACTGCAGCAAAACCCAAAGGCAAAGGTGCAAAGAGGACGACCTATATCCTATTTGCCCGAGAGCTATCAAGCTGGAGAGCCTATCAAAGCCCATAACTGATAGTGAAGGCAATCTAACTGAGCTAGGTCAGCTGATAGCCGATGATAAGGCGATTGACATTGTGGCTTGGCTAGACGCAAAGACATTCCTCAAAGGTTGTCCTCAAAGGCTAATAGAGATAGGCATAAAGCTAGTTCAAAGGCAAGCCCTTACTAATCAAGAGCATCAATACCTTTGGCGATATAGGCAAAAGACACAACTAAACCTATTTGACCGTAAGATTTTGAGCCCAAATCCCGATGTATATAGTGGCGACACCGTTTAGGCTAGCGAGTGGCAGCTAGACGGTAGTTGACTACTAGGCGAGGTTAGAGACTTGCCCGCTCTAACCGATGCCAAAAGGGGGGATGCAACATAGAACAATTGAATATCGAGGGCAAGCGTTCAGGCGAAGGCTTTGTAGCTCACAAGGCTACGCTGGTAAATGCCTTATCAAGAGCATTAGCCGATAGATTGATGCTAATGGATTTGGAGATAGGGCGAAAGGGCTTACTAGGATACCTGAAGGCACTAGCGGGAAGCAACGCTGTCAAGGTTATTCCCGCTAACGGTAGTGCTAGCGGGTTGCAGGCTACCGATAAGAGGCTGAAGGTAATCTGTGGTAATCACACCAGCTACATAGCCAATCAGGCTTGGATTAGAGAGGCTACGGGAAAAGGCAAGGGCAAGGGAACACCTTTGACCTTTGCCGAAGTAAGGATTTGCCCTAGCAACATCGTCAAGCCGAACATCGGAAGCCTAGAGCTAGCCGAAGCACTCAATAGGGTATTGCCTTTCACTGCCAAAGATGACCAGCGACCTGTTTTAGCCTGTGTCAACATCGAGGCGAAAGAGGGCAAACTAACTCTTGTTAGTGCCGATGGTTTTAGGCTTGCGGTAGTAAGCCTTAACTATGATGATGGTGAAGGGCAAGCCCTAATTAACCGTGATGACCTGAAAGGAATAGCCAATGCCTTGCGGAAGGCAAAGCGGGCTAGGGTTAGCTTTGAGGCTGAGGATGTTAGCCAGCCGTCAAGCCTAATACTTGATACGGAGCTAATCCGTTACAAGTGGAATGGCTACACAGGCAATTATCCGCCTTGGCAAAACATCATCCCCAAAGAGTTTAACACCGTAGCTCACTTTGACACCGTAGAGGCAATCAAGGCTATCCGCTCACTCAAAGCCTTATCCGACAACAAAGCCTATCCGATAGACCTCGCCATAGGTAACGGTAAGATAGCTATGACTGATACCGATAACAAAGGGCAAGTTGAACTATCAGCCGACACCGAAGGGGAAGGGTTTATCAGAGTAGCTGGGGATTATCTCAGCCAAGCCCTCAAGGCTTGCGGGGGGATGGTAGATTTTAAGATGTCAAGCCCAGCCTCACCGATGCTATTCAGTGCTAACGGTTTTCAGCTTGTAGTGATGCCGATGATAACTGATAAGGCTAAAGAGTATCAGGCGAAGAGGCAAGGCGAAACGGTAGCCCAAGGGCAAGCCGATGTAGTAGCTAAAGCCGAAGCGGTAGCAGCACAAGCCGAAAAGCCCAAGCGTAACCGTAAGAGAGACAAAGTCGCTGTAACAGCCTAAGACGCTATAGCCCAAAGGAAAAGCCACGCACAGAAAGGCGGGGATGACCCGTCTTTTTGTGCTTTTTGTAGGGGTGTCTCTGCCCTTGTGCGGGCAGGGACACCCCTTTTTTGTGCCTGGAAAGGGGAAAGGATGAAGTGCGAGCTTTGCGGTCACCATGCCGCAGGCTTGATATGCCTGCGGGTATACACATCAGAAGGCATCAAGGTGTGCGATGACTGCTATAGAGCTATAGATAGCCACCAGCATAAACCCTATTCAAAGGTAATGGACAGGCTAGCTATGGTCGAAGCTGGCTATCAAGTCAATCGTAAGCTGGCAAAGATTAGAAAGCAAATATAGCCCAGTTTTGGGCAAGCTGGGAAAGGCTAACTATGCCCAGAAAGGAGGTGAAACTGTGGGATTGGATATTGGCAAGGTAACAATTGAGTATCTGCCTCGCCCAGAAGGACTCGCTAAGGAGTTTGCTTGGCATCTGGCTTCAGAAGCTAGTTGCTGGAGCGACGGCAATGCCTTTGGCTTCTATTTCCGAAGTGAGATGGAGAAGCAGGCTAAAGCCTTTGCCAAGGAGAATATCTTGGCAGAGGAGATACTAAAAGACTGGATTGACAGCTTGCCCTGGGATGAAAACGATTACTGCCGCCTTACCTTCAACTGGTAACAGTCTGAGTTCGGTAGCCGAGAGGGGACAGTATGCCCTGGAAAGGAGGGTGAAATCATGCCTATCAAGTGGAGTGCACTAAGGGTAAAAGAGGCTATGGATGGGGTGGAGCTTCAACTAACCTGCGCCCAACCGTTCATTGACCAAGCATTGGCCAGAGTTCAGGAAGCCAGACGCATACCAAATCTTGCCAGCTACATGGACGACCGCCTTGCCCGTGTGGAGTGGGACATAAGAAATAGATTCAACCGTATCAAGGCAGGGATAGAGGCTGTCCGCAAGGCTATCCCTGAAGGCGCCATAGAGGCAGAGCGGGAAAGCACCAAGCACGGCAGCCAGCAATCACTAATCTAGGCTGTCATCGCTGCTGCTCTCAAAGGGTAACTATGCCCAAAAATAGGCAAAAAAGGAGGTGAGCTATTGACAACTGAAAAGCAGGTTGAGAAAGGCATCTCCGACATCGTTGGTGCCTTGACTAACCCTATCATCGTCTTCCCTGGGGGCTGGAGCGATACCATTCCCGATTGGCTCAAAAACGCCATTACCCTGGAGAGGTTAGCCATGAATATGAGGGCACTCAAGGGGGAGGAGATGACTGGCACCGATGCTGAGGCTTGCGCCTATCTCTATACAGCTTCCTTGACTCAGCCGATGGATCACGACTGGGGGCAAATCTATCTTTACATCGCCACCCAGACCTACCGGCGATGGGGTAAGAACGAGATGCCAGCCGATATCGCCGTAGACTCCCTTAACGACTATCAACTGACAGAGTTGAAGCGTTTCAAGGACTGGCTCTATCAGCAGCGCATCAAGGCGAGGCTTGAGCGAGACCGAGCCGAGAGGCAGCAGAGGAGAGAGGAGGAGGCAGCAAGGAGAAAGGCGGAACAACCAGCACTGTTTGAGTTTTAGTCTAATCGAGTTCCTACCCAAGGGGCTGGAGCTAAGTCTCTAGCCCCTTTTCGTTTGTCCAAAATTGACAACCCAGGCTACTGTGACCTACTGAACAAAGCAAGCTTCTGTTACATCAACTGCACACTTTGGGCTTCTGTTCCCCCAATTCAACAATCTTGCAAAAAGTGGTTGACAAGCGGATTGAACAGGGCTATTGTTGGCTCGAAGGGAGGTGAAGGGCACGCATGGATCGCTCACAAGTTTAAAATGGGAATCCGGGTTGAGATCAACCATCGTTTGGAGGGTGAAAAAATGGAAACTCTGGAAAGTATAGGTATTTTCCTTGGGGGTCTCGGTCTCCTTTTTGCTGGGCTGAGTGGCACCATCTTAATGCTGGCAAAGACTGATGAGACAGTAAAACGCACAAAGGCAATCCGAGAAGAGAAGAGGCAGGCTTGAGTCTTGCCTAATGCTCAGAAGCCCATACGCTTGGAGGCGAGGGAGTCTTGACCTTCTAAATCTGTGGTAACTCCTTAGAAAACCGCATTACACCCTACAGCGTTTGGAGTGCGCTTGACCTTAGCAAGAGTCGCAAAAGCTCCCAGGTTCGTGGAGTGGTGCAAGAAGGCATAGCTAAAGATTTTATCAGAGAGTTTTTGCCAGCGGATCTTGGGTCAAAGAGCTTAAAGACATCTCGTTGAAGGCACGGGCAAGTTGCCCTGCCTCGTCACCTGTCTGCACTGTGATTGTTTGCCCCAATTCTCCTGATGAAATCCTGTTTGTTGCCCCAGTGAGTTCCCGGATGGGCCGGGTTGTCCTCCGAGCAATGAGCCATCCCGATACGACGGCAAGGACTGGCGCGCCTTCAGCGACGCCGATGTCAGGACCATAGTTCGGCACTTGGGGAGGACTGAGCCGGTACAGACCGGAGTAGTTTAGTCTATTGATCTTTTGGCGAGGCACATACAAAGTCCATTGCACAATTGCCCCTATTGTTTACTGACAATGGGTCAAAGATATTGCTGCAACCTCGGTGGCTATCTTTGTCACCACTAACCCGTAGGCAGTCTCCTCCCTTGCCTTGGGGAGACGCTGCCCATACAAGCTCGGAGCAAGCTCCTTTAAGGCGTTTTCTCACCTCAGCATCTTGACGCCACGGGTACAGGCTATCCTGAGTGCTTTGGTCAAACCACTGGTGGCTTGGGTCACATGTTCATCAGACCAGATGGTGCCCATCGTTCAGCCCTTGACCTCGTCCTCGTTGGCAATAGTGGGAGCTGCTGGTAGGGGCAGGCTAAATGGCACATTTGCCAATGGCTATGTGCCAGATGACCGATTGTCCGTCAGAAGGCCCTTTTCCTTCAGCCTGGCCTCCAGGGCATCGAGCGCCTTGTCATTGGGGCCGCGGTCAAGAAGCCTCTCGAAAGGGAATCGGCTGACGACAGTTACTAAGTTGGTAAGGAAGTCCCATCCAGCGCCCATTATGCTCCTTTCTTAGCCTTGTCTTGTGAAACAAGAGGGCACCCTTTCGAGTGCCCTCCCTATCCAGCCAAGCGTTTTATTGAGCTAGTGATTTTATCTATTTCGTGTTCGGCTTTTTGTCAATGTAAGGTTGATAAAGGCTTAAACAGTCTTATAGCTTGTGGTAAGTTATTTTCTTGACGGCAAGAAATAAGGAAACCGTATCTGATGTTCACCTTCTTAAGAGGTTATAACAAGGGCTTGTCATGGAGACTTATCAAGAATGTCAAGGGAAAACAGATACAGCGTAAGGAATAAAAACTCTGTTGCCCCGACCCCCCTTGACTTTTTTAAGAACTTGTGCAAGAAGCTTGATAAGGAAGCTTGATAAGGAAGCATAAGCGCAGAAGCCAAACACTGACAACTAAATAACTAGCCCGGCTGGATAAGGAGGGCGTCGAAAGACGCCCTTTTTGTTTTCTTAAAAATCTTAGCAAGGAGGCTTAACAAGGAGGAATAAGATGCCGATTACAGAGGAAATAGTAGAGCAAATCAAAAAGGATGCCCAGGCCGGGATGCAGTACCCAGAGCTTGCCAAGAAATACAAGCTAAACATCAAGGATTTATCCAAGATCATTAAAGGCGAGGAATTTAAGATGCCTCCCCCTGGCAAACCAACGCTGACTGAAGAAGGACTCATTGAGTACACGCTCACGCTACCAGCACAAGCCTTTGCCTACTTCAGTACGGCGAAGCAGCCTGGGCTTATCAAGGATCACTATATTGGACAAAAGGTAAAACTTTTTCGAAGACCTTCGCACTGGCTTATTAACTACATTGCCCTTGTAAACGGCCTGAACTGCCGTTACCTATTGAACAATGCAGGCTCTTGTGATTCTCATACAATTCTGGGCTTCCGTGCAACTCGTAACGCTAACCTTGCGGGCGGTCTTCGGTTTGAAAAGGGTATTCCAGAACTTACGAGTAATCTGACCTTTGGGTCTGGAATTGTTTCTAATCCGTCAATAAATTGCCTTCCCATCGACAAACTGTAGCTTTCAGCAAAGCCCGGAATTGCGAGACTTTCCTTCCTAGGTCATCAACCATATCCATGTCACCCAAAGTGTAAGCCATCGGTATAGTCAAAGCCCAGGCAGGAACTTCTGACTTCTGTGTGATTTCAGTTACTAGCTTGGCCATAATGCCTCTCGTGTGAACCCATTCTTGTGAGACCTGACCCCAAAGCGCAATTGCTTCTTTGTCCAAGTCCCTGAGATACTTAGATATGCTTCGTTCCTCTTCCCCAAGTAGCTGAAGTTTCTCTTCAAAGAAACTTAGCTCCGGAAATTTAAGGTCTGCCCAGTAGCATATCGCCAGTGACTCGATCATCAGCCTAAGTTCGTTGAAGCACGCGACTATATTGCCGAGTAAAATGTCAGCATATATGGCGTTGCTTTGGGGCATCAGTACATGGAACATAAAATTGACCATGGCATATCTCACGGCTTCACTGATATTGTCCTCTCTTTTCGCAAAGTAAGAAATTTGATCTATAGCATCATTACAGAGTTCGATAACTTCCTCGTAGGTTTCTCTACCCTTGCCGCTACTGAGCAAGAAACTTTGGTTTTGCCTCATTACCTCCGAAATGTAATCGAGGTGGTTGGAGTCTCCATCGGCTGGACTAGCCCTGTTAGAAGTCATTTGTTGGCCTCTATCTTTAAAGATACACTTCGACTTATTGTGATCCGGTATTGGTCAAACAACCAATTGTCCATAACTTCACGGTTTCCTACAAGTAATGTGCCTCTAGTACAAACGGCCTTAGGATAAGCTTGTAGTAATCATTCCTTGAGGAGAAGCTGCCTAATTCGCTCATCCAACGCCTGCACATCATAGGTAACAGAGGCAATGAAGTTAACGGCTTCATCCAGTTCTTGAGTGTTCAACTCTTCATCGTAGACTATCAATCCTCTTGACCTCTTAGCCGCTATTTTGAACCTGCGTATTGTATCTTTTTCCTGACCCTCAGCCCAGAGTGAGTGTATTATGCTGTTCCTTTTCTCCTCAGCCAATGAGAGGCGGTCCAATAGCCGCTCTAGTTCAGCCAATTCTTCTGTACCACCTAGCCTATATCTATAGAGTGAACTCAGCAGTGTCACCTTCTGTTTGAAGGGCAATCCAGATACTATGATTCGACCAAGTTCAGGTTCTTGTCCTACGAGACGGGAGATAAATCCGGATACCAATACTTCAAGTAGGGCAAAATTTGCCACAACCCTGCCAAGAGATTTGAGGTCTTCTTCCCGCATTTTGGGTATTAGTGTCCCCATCCCGCCTCCTTGGTCTGCAGGACTGCTCATATTCTACTACACCTCTTGAAATACAGTAAAACCACTGCCCATTGGTTATGACGCATACCTCGGTTCACTGCGTACTTCAAGATATTGTTTTCATGAAGTTGAGAATACCATATCTGAAGAAATGGGGGTGCACTCCTGCAATTACTCTGTCACACTTAACGCTAAATCGTGCAGTGGGAGACTGAACTAGCTGGCTTGAGGCACCTCTTAGCCGATGCTCACAAAATAGTGGAATATGATTGTCCAAATGAGCATAGAATAGCAGCCACCTTGCCACGAGACAGAAGGAAATGTACAATTCCTTTAGCCGAATGTGATTTTACTGAGAGCTTAAGGAGAAAATGAGGTGGGACGATTCCCTCAGTCAAAAGAGGCAAGAGGCAGCTTGAAGTGGACACAAGTTGTGGTAAACGAATGTCCCGAATTGATCAATAGACCTTTGCGAGAATGTTGTATGCTTCCGTCCGATGTCCCGATATCCTGGCTCTCGCCCCTAGAGGCGGACGATTTTGCAGAGTATCGAGACCAAGCTTTCTTACGGCTTCTGGAAGTCCATTTGGAAGAGCGACCATTGGAGACATTTTGGCCTAATCGCGAGCCGCAGTGGGATGCTCTGGGGCGATCCTATAGCGGGGAGTTATTTCTTGTGGAATCTAAAGCCCACATCAGTGAGATATTATCACCCGGAACCAATGCATCTACTAAATCTAAGATACTTATTGAAAAAAGTCTCAAAGAGTTACAATCATTCCTTCGAGTCTCTCCAGTTGTCAATTGGTCGGCAGTTCTATACCAATACACGAATCGTCTGGCCCATTTATACCTTCTCCGCGAATTGAATCATCTGCGAGCTTTTCTCATCTTCCTGTATTTTGTAGGAGATCGTGAAATGGATGGCCCTCGTACAGTGAGAGAATGGGAATCAGCCATACACGTAGTAAGGGGAGTTTTAGGCTTGAAGAATAGAGATAAACTGTCAAAATACGTCCTTGACGTATTCATTGACGTTGCCCATATTAAGAAGGCGATCGCGAAGGCAGGATAACATTCTGATAAATAATGATAGATAGTAAATAAAAACTAATATCTGAATGTGAGCCAATATAGATGAAGCGGAAATCTACAACCTACCAAGTCAAGCCTACAAGCCAGGTCACGAAGCTCTATGAATAGTACCTGCATCTACTGCAAGGAACCAAAGCGCGTTAGTGAGTTTGGCCGTGAGCATGTGTTACCAGAAGCATTTGGCAAATTCAAGGATGCACTTGTCTTGCATGACGCGGTATGCAAAGAATGTAACCAATATTTCGGAAATACTATAGACAACAGACTTGCACGGGGTAGTATGCAAGGTGCGCTACGCTATTTCAGGGGGATCAAACCCTTACAGAAATTCAGAGATGTTGACCCAGAGCGTGTTAAATTGTCTGCACGTGCTCCAGGCCAGCCAACTCTTCGACAAGCAGAATTTGTTAAGACGCCAGAGGGTGAGGGACTAGCATTCACACCAGGTATCAGCTATCAGAGTATCTCAAGCAACAAAGAGCAATTCGTTAGCCTCGAGGCGTTAGAAAAAGGCAACTGGAATAAATCAGATGATATAGATCGCCAGCATCCAGTGATTTTGTCATACAGAGGCGATGTGCAAGTCCTAGAGCGCATTCAGCAGGCATTGGCAAAGCTGAAGTTAGGTGTCGAAATCCTGGACACAATTGACAAAACTGAAGCGGGGCAGCGAGTACTCGTTGTAGTCGATGCTGTTACGGAGGATGTTCTGCTACACAGAGCGATAGCAAAGATAGCCTTCAATTATCTAGCTTACAAGATAAGCCCGGATTTTGCGCTAAAGCCAATTTTTGACAAGACCCGAGCCTTCATCCGTCAAGGTTCCGTATCAACTATCTTGGTTAAAAAAATATCCCCAATGAAAATCTTTGGAGACCGTGAAGGGGCTGCACGCCGGCGAGGGCATATCGTAGCCATAGAATTAGCAGGAGATGGTACCACAATTGTAGGTTTTGTAGAGTTTTTTGGTGTTATGACCTACAAAGTAACGCTTGGTAGGTTCGGACAACTAGCAATACGGATTTCTGCCGGACATTACTTTGACGTTAGGTCCAAGCAAGTCATCCCAATGGATGCCATTCGTCCACCTCCTGAATTGTGGATCCCGAGATAAACGATACACATCAATCTTTAAGAGAACATCGCTATGCAAGACAAAGCCCGATATTCAGAATGTGAGAAGCTCCTATTAGAAGGTAGATATAAGGAAGCTTTTTCACTTGCCGGTGACATTAGTGATCCAGCCTGTCGTGCGGCGATACTAATTGACGCTGGTTATGAACTCAATAAGCCTAATGCTTTGCGTGAAGGCATTAGGCTCTTTGAGGAAACGCTCAATAAGACCGTATCGCAGAGGACGATGTTGTCGCGATCTTCTGTCTTATACAATATTGCAAATGGGTATTCTTCACTTTATTCACTTCGCAAGGCAAAACGCAGAGCATACCCTGTTCCGCCCAATGACGATGATCTGAGATTGGCCAAGATAAAGTATCGTCAAGCACTCTCAGCATTGCATAATGAGACCCCGTCATATAGGACCCAACTTTGGGTCAACTACGGCAATTGTCTTTCTCAGTTGGGGAGAGAAATCGAGGCTATAGACTGCTACCGAAGAGCCCTTGACGAAGATCCCGAGAATGGGATGGCTTCCGGTAATCTTGGCGTTGGTCTATATCATGTTACAAGGATAATGGGGAAATATAAGCATGACTATATATTGGCAGCACATCAAGCTATTTCTGCGGCCCTTGGTAATAGAATGCATCTTCGGTATGGCACTGCTTCTGCTAAGGCGACCTTTGTCAAGACCAAATCTGAGCTCGACAACATCATCAAGGCACACAGGGGAACGCTTTCACCCTCAAGACAGACCGAGGCGATTTTTAGACGGAAGCCAACACAGCGCTATGTGAGTTTTTGCCGCGACAACTCGCTATTTCTAAATGCTTGGGTAGGCGATGAATCCATGGCTCCCGCTATCTCTGATGAAATTCATTTCGGGCCTATTCTCACATCAATTAATGATAATGAGACTGTGCCTGAGTTGTTACGAGTTCTTAACGAGATTAAGGAATCATATTGTACAGCTAGGTATCTATACTATGAATCTCTCAATACCTCTCCCACCCTTGACGATACCTCCAAACTGACGCTGTACTTCCATACTAATGATATGACTGATCTACACGGACTATATGTTGGAATCTTAAAATCTGCGTATGCTCGGGCTTTCGACGTTCTTGATAAAGTCGCTAGGGTCATCAACATCTACTTTGGCATCGGTAGGCGTGAGGACTCTTTTTGGAATGTACTCGTCGCTCGCCAGTCTCGTGGTCAAGAACATCAGATACGTTTTGCTGTAAGGCCACAAGTAATCTCTTTTAATAACTACAGCTTGTATGCTCTAGCTGATATATGCCTTGATTACTTCGAGAGTGAAAACGTTGACCTCAAGACAATTGATTCCATGAGGAACAGAATAACACATCACTATCTCACAATTCTCTCTGAATCCAATGCCCCAAACGACATTAAGACAGCCGTATCTCGCGCTGAGATGAAGGACAAAACGTTGAGCGTGCTTCTTCTTGCAAAATACGCCACACTATACGTAGTGAGTGCAATAAACATAGCAGAGTTTCAGAAGCGCTCTGGTGATTCTGTCCCAACTATCTACTACCGTAATTTCCCCGGTCTAACGACTGTCGATTAATGATGCAGACCCAGACCATGAGACCCTGCCTCGGCTAATTACTAAGCCATTGCACATTTTCTCATTCCAAACAGGTCAACCCAGAAGTTTATTCGGATATAACCCAACAATCGATGCATGAGCTAAACAATTGGAAGTCAGGGTATCGGCATTGTGCAGTTGTCAAATTTAGTGTTACCGAAATGTCATCATTGCCTTGGAAAAAGTGTTACCAAGAGCACGCAGCGTGAGGACAACGCACATATAACGACTGAGTACCATTGCACTTTAGTCAGAAATGTTGAGTTAGAATTCGATGGATTGTGGAGGTGACTTCTTTGTATAATTGGGCTAGCGAAGAGCGAAAGAGGCATTGGCAAATTTTTCCGCCCTTGCCTGAGAAGTTTTTCAACGTGTTTGCTTACTTTCATGCTTCACCCCGCGTCCAGTTTTGTGTTGCTAATACCTAACTACCTCCGTCGAAAAATATGGGGTGCTCATCACCTTTTCAGAGTGGTTTGAAAGGGTGTTTGCCATCCATCGGTTTCATTCCCTCGACCCGGAGATGTGTCTTGGTAAACTCCGCTACCTCGTGCTGCTCAAGCCACACCCTCTTGCCGATGCAATAGAAGGGAAGGCCCATAAAGACTCCTGCGATTGCAGCATGAAGAATCCGATTAAGGGTGAACCAGGTGTGGGAGGCTGAATGGTATGTATATCTAGCAGGTCATCCGAGTCCACTAGGGCAGAAAGCCTACTCTTTTCTGCTCAGTTTAGCTCGCTGACCACTTCAGATGGTTCGCGGGGTCGAAGACTGACAAATGCTGAGCATCTTCTATTACAACCAGGGCAATGTAGGGAAAGTAACCAAGCTTGTCGGTGCTTCAGGACGTTGATTCTAACCGGTTCGTAGCGCTGACCACAAGAATCACACGTTGTGCTTGAGAGTAAGTTCTGAACGGGCTTCTCATCCATCGCCATTTTTAGCGTATCTGTATAGGTTAGTCGCTTGACGGCGCAAAATCCCTCGCCCTCGGTTCCATCAAGGCAGTCCAAGGCTATCCTCAGACTCTATGCTCCTGGTGAAGGGCTGCGCCAACCCTGCCTCTGCATCTAGGCTGGGTGCGGTATAATTGTCGTGGCAGACTTCGTTACACGACCTCAGCCAAGCGGATTCGGGGACATAGACAAATAGGCAGAATAAAGACTAAGACCCGGCACCAAGACCTTTCAGGAAGATGTCTATACCTGACAAATCGTCTGTGACGCAAGGCGGATACACAAGTAGCCGAGATTCAGCCAGTCGCTATGGGTAAGGAGAAATAGAACGTGCTTCCTTTGCCCACGGTACTGGTGACCCATATCTTTCCAGCATACATTTCAACTAGTCGCTTGGCTATCCAAAGACCCAGTCCACTGCCAGGCATTCCATCCACCCTGACGTTTTTACACCGATAGGACATATCGAAGACTTGCTCTTGCTCCTCCTGTGGGATGCCAATACCAGTATCACTTACTGCGACAGTGAATCTCTTTTGCTCATTCCTTAGTGCTACTGAGATGCGACCCCTCTCTGGTGTGAACCGGTGAGCATTGGAGAGGAGATTGTCCAAAACCATATTGAAGCAATCCAGTGGCATAATAGTCATTGCCCCAGAAGGCAAATTCTTGATTTCTATATGTTGTCCCTTACCTACTGTAGCCGAGGTCATCCGGGTAACCCTTGACACAATCGGCAGGGCAACGTCATAGGGCGTAGGGGCGGTGTCCAACTCACCCCACTTCAGACTCGCTATATACATGAGCCTGGAGACCACTTCCTCGATCTCTTCAACGCTACTGTCGATAAGGTTTGCTAAGCTAGTCAGAGAGGGAGAGTCAAGCTGGTCAGCATCCTTAATGAGCAAATCTGAAGAAGACTTGAACAAGTTAATCCGTCTCTTGAGGTCATCGGCAAGCGTGAGCAGAAACTCGGATTTCAATTGCAGTAGCTCATGCATCTTCTGGCTCAGTTGCCTATCTCTCTCAATTTCACGGATGGCTTCTTCCTTGAGTGTTCGTTCATCTGTCACACTGGGCATCCGCTTTCTGAGGAAGGGCATTAGCCTTTTATACCAGGGCAAACGGTCGACCCATGATACTTCATAAACACAAACTTTGGCGCCGTAAACGATACCATTAACTTCTAGGGTACCCTGACCCTTGAGCCTGCCAACGGCTGGTTGCTGTTCGCTCATGGTACTGGTGTCTGACGGAGAAATAGCGCTCGGCCTGTCGACCTCATCTGCCTTATTTTCGAGTTGGCGTACTTGCTCTACAGGCAGGATGCACTGCTTCTCCCGAACAACGGCGGGTGGCAAGCCCCATAGAGTAGGTACTGAACTAATCAATCCCCTGACGTAGGAGCAGACATATCTTGATTTCTCATGCTCCATTGGATGATCCATAGTGATCAAAGCTGAGTTGCTGCCAGTGAATTGGACAGTGAGTTTGGCACGCTCATCCAGGTAAGGAGGGAACATAGAGATTTCTTCATAGACACGACGAGGGTGAGCCAACCCATACGCTATTAGGTAAGCACCGCCCACAATGCTTCCATTCAAGGTTGATGCTCCCACCTCATATGCGACGTTTTTCTCGTGGAGCAGCTGCGTCGCACGCTCAAAAAGGGCAAGTGCAATACCCTCTGGAACCCAGTTATACACTTGGGTAAGGTAATCTTCTGAAAAGGCACAGGCGTTAAGGAGAGTGCCTGTGTCTAGTCCTCGAGATCTGGCATAGTGTATTAGGCTTTTCGTTGTCCTACAACTTACTCTTGGTTGCACTTAGTACCCTCGCTCTTTATCCGGTCAGATTATGGTAGCTCCTCTACCATGCATCCCGTAGGCCTAATTGGGCCTATTTGATCGAACAAATAGGGTCGACTTTGTGAGCCTAATGGATCGTGCCAGGCTAGAACGGGCAGATACGAGTTGGAAAGGGGGGTAGTTCATCTTTGCGTACAGGCGACGGCACCCCCAAAGACCAAAATTCCTTCTTCAGAAATTCACCCAGAATTTACTCCAACAGCACCATTACGATATGCAGCAAAAAGCCAGCATTTTCTTTGTAGTCAAGGAGAAGCTGGCAAGTGAGTAGTACTGTCTACCCAAATAAAGAATCATCCATTAGACGCAAAATGTGCCGAGTTCTTCAGTGGGCAAGGAGGGTTCCCCTCCATCTCGATTACCTGGACACAATACACCCCAATCGACCCCCTTTGAAATCGCTGCCCGGCGGCTCGGTAGTTTTAGCAAGATGAATCAGGTTGCATATGTTTGGCTTTGCTTTGAAAAGCCGGGGTTGCATTGCACATTGTGGCTGTTTGTTACCTGCGGTGTCTTACGACCCAAATCTTGCCTACTTCTGTCGGAGAATATAAATGTTATACCCAAAGAAGATCGGAACGAACCAAAAGCCGACAAAACCAACCCAGAGTGCTAGGTGGAAAGGCAATCCCCCTGCAGAAATGTTTGATAGACCTTTGAGCCAACCAGAAGTGTAGACAACCCAAAACATTACCCAATAAAACCACTGAACAATGCGCTGCCAACGAGACCGTGGAAGCTCTCGCAAAAACCTCTCTAGCCTAATTGGTGCCTCCCTCCAAAATGACGTTATCATGAGCGGAATGAATACTAAAAGGGCGAATATTCCTAAGCCTCTATAAACCGAAATCGGCAGTGTAGGAATTTCACAGCCATACACAACAAGAGGCCTTGGTTCTAATCCTAACAATATCAGCCCAAAGGCAAAAAACAGAGTTCCCAATGACAGGACATAACTACTTATTGGTTTATCCTTACCCTTCCCTCCGCCCCTCTCGCCTTTGCCACCACGATGGAAAAACCGACTTGCTAGTTTTGTGAGCCACCGGGGCGCCAATGGCTCTTCAACTACCTTAAGGAGAGGACAGTGACAGTTAGGAAGTAGAGGTAGAGCTATCAAATTTTCAATCTCGGACTGGATTTGCTCGCGTAGTTTTCTTAGGCTATCCACTTCTTGACATAGTTCGGTTGCCTCCTTAAGAAGAGGGACCGGTTCGTCTTCTAGTTTCGCCGTTGGTAGACCGTTGACCAACTTGCGGAGCAACTCTATTGCCTGCTCCACCATAGCTCGGTTATCCACATTAAACACCCAAGCGGAACCCGAAACCGAAAGACCGTGTGCACCCGCCTGCCCCTCCAGCCTCAAGTTTGCTACATCCTTTACAAGGGCCTCGTAGGGACTGCTGCGGCCTCGGCACAACTCAAGTATAGCATTGTAATACCTGTGCACGAGGTGATATTCAATGACCACATTGGTGTTCCTTTCTGTCCCTACCTGAAGTCCGATGTCTCTGACGTTTTGGTCAACATAGTATCTAACCTTGCGGGCAAATGCGCTTCTAGACCTCTCCAGTCCTTCCCACTCTTCCCCATATTTTCTCCAAAGAAGCATCAGGCGGTTTCCTGGGGGTAGGTGATTTGCCAAGTCTCTGAACAGTTCCGAGGTCTGCATCCGGCACAAAGCTTCATCGTAGAAGGGATGCTCATCAATGTCATAGTTGGCGACATCCGGGCAATTAGGCAAGCGACTCTTCCAGGCTGGGAGAATCTCCTCTTGAAACTTGAGGGAATGCAACTCCACGGCTCTCACGGCCAAAGGCCGGGCTCGATAATTGAGATAGGCGATAAAAGAAGCTACCAATGCAGCCACTGAGCTAGCTATTGCGGCTACACCTTGCCAGTTTAAGCACAAGGACATGCTCCTTTTTGGTTCTGATCGCTGCTTCATTCTATTTGATTCAAACGAACTTCTCAAGCAAGCCGTTTGAACTCATGGCTCTTCTAGTTGCGAGAAAAAGAGCCCCACTGGCCGAATCAAAGAATAATGACGGACTGTTACCACTACCACTAACGGCTCACTGGCTTACCATGCTATAATAACTCGTAGAGATAGTGCTTGACTGCCTGGGTTTGGAGAGGGCAATAAGCATGACCGCTTCTGAATGGAAGAACAAGCTCTACTACGGGGACAACCTCGTTTGGTTGCGTGACAAAGACCATTTCCCCAACGAGTCTGTTGACCTGATTTACCTTGACCCGCCGTTCAATAGCAAAGCCAATTACAATGTCATCTTCAAGGAACCTGGCGGAAGCGAGTCACCTGCCCAGATGCGAGCCTTTGATGATACATGGAGTTGGGATAGCTCCGCTTCAGCGGAAGCCCTGGCAGAACTCGGCAAGACCAAGGCTGACCTGGTGGAGCTAATCCAATGGATAGCAAGCCACAGGGACAGGTTTTCCACAAGCATGGCTGCCTACATTTCTATGATGGCGGTGCGTTTTGTGGAACTCCACCGGGTGCTGAAGCCTACGGGTTCCCTATATCTCCATTGCGACCCAACCGCTAGCCACTACCTCAAGATGGTTTTGGACAGTATTTGTCGCCCCGACAACTTCACAAACGAGATTGTCTGGAAGCGGTCTGATGCCCATAGCGACATAGGGCAAGGTGCCCGCCATATGGGGCCTGTTCATGATACACTCTTGCTTTATCGTAAAAGCGACCAGGCTACATATAATTCAATCTTTAGACCACTCCCGGAGTCCACTGTAACAAGCTGGTATCGCTATGTTGAGCCTGAAACTGGACGAAGATATAACAAGGCAGACCTGAGTGGTCCTGGTGGTGCAGCGAAAGGGAATCCTGTCTATGAGTGGAGGGGAATCACAAGGGCATGGCGCTTCAGTAAGGAGCGTATGGAAGAACTGGAACAGAAGGGTCGCCTGGTCTACTCAAAATCAGGTATCCCTTACTTGAAGCGATATTTAGATGAGAGCAAGGGTATCCCTCTCCAAGATTGGTGGGATGATATACAAATGCTACGAGGTATCCAAAAGGGAGAGCGCTTGGGTTATCCTACCCAAAAGCCCTTGGCGCTGTTGGAGCGCATAATCCAGACTTCATCTAACGAGGGGGATGTTGTCCTAGACCCGTTCTGCGGTTGTGGCACCACTATCGTGGCTGCTCACAAGTTAAATCGCCAGTGGATTGGCATTGATGTTACGTGGCTTGCTGTTGACCTGATAGAGCAGCGGTTGCAAGGCAACTATGGCGAAGGGATAAAGGAAACTTATGTGGTGTATGGCAAACCCTATGATGAGCCGTCAGCCCGAGCACTTGCCGACAAGAGCAAGAAGGAATTTGAACTGTGGGCATTAAGCCTCATAGGTGCTGCACCCAGAGGGCGGAATGGCGGAGTTGATGGTTTACTATTGGTAGTTGAAAGCAAAGACAAAAGTGCCAAAGTCATTGCTCAAGTGAAAGGTGGCAAGAGTCTTGCTCCTACCATAGTCCGAGATTTGATTGGAACAGTTGAGAAGGAGAAGGCAGCCATTGGCTTGCTCATTACGTTAGAGGAGCCCACCAGCAGTATGAGGGAACTGGCTGTTCACGCTGGGTCTTATTCTTCGCCAATCTGGGGTAAGTCCTACCCACGCATTCAGATACGCACCGTCGGAGAGCTGTTGAAGGGCACAGGCTTTGACCTTCCCTATGGGGAAAGCCCCATGAAGAAAGCTACGCTCCTAAAGGGAAAAGGGCGAACAGCGAGAATGCTCTAAGTAGCACCAACAAGATGCCAAATGCTACTCCAGAAGTCCCCCAAGCCAGATTACGCAAAATAACCCTTCGGGTTATGCACCCAATTATGATTACCGATTGCACATTCCTGACTTTTGTTACCTGTGTGATCGAAGTCAGCTATATGGCCTAAGCTAGACGAAGCCCGCATCGATGAGACTACGGTAGCTGAACCGCTCCAAGTG
>Ga0315314_1001552_pt1 | contig 20603 bp, 23 predicted proteins | sample TDP9_MG_FD_203631 | JGI IMG/M metagenome (GOLD analysis project Ga0315314, IMG submission 203631) | Freshwater sediment microbial communities from Lake Towuti, South Sulawesi, Indonesia - TDP9 | ecosystem: Environmental > Aquatic > Freshwater > Lake > Sediment | place: Indonesia: South Sulawesi... | reverse complement strand
ATGGTGCAAAATTCTTCGTAGTACCAAAGGAGTACAGCGGAGATTGTGGTGCTCAAATTGCTTGGACAGGGTTATTGGCTCACTCAGCAAACATTTCTGTGGATGTTGAGAAGAGTTTTGTAAAGCAATCTTGGCGACTAGATAAAGTTGATGCAAAATGGAGAGACTGATAAGAAAAGGTGCTGAAGCAGATATTTATCTTGGAAAGTGGTTTAGAAAAGATGCTATTCTAAAGATAAGAAAGCCAAAGCCCTATATGCAACCTGAGTTAGATGCTGAAATAAGAAAGAGAAGGACTTTACATGAGGCATCTTTTTTGATCGATGCAAGAAAGGCAGGAATAACAACACCTTTAGTATACTTTATTGATCAAAATAAGGCGGAGATAGTTATGCAATATATCAAAGGCATAAGGCTTAAAGAGATGATTTCTGATAAAAAGACGAATAATATTGATGCTTTGTACTCAGAGGTTGGAAGATGTATAGCAAGGCTTCATAAAAACAATATAATTCATGGTGACTTGACTACTTCCAACTTTTTAGTTGTTAAGAATAGACTGGTCTTCATAGATTTTGGGCTAGCATTTTTTTCTCAAAGGATGGAGGATATGGCTGTAGATTTGCATTTGATAAAAGGAGTCTTAAAAAGTGCCCATAGCAAAGTTGCTGATGAAGCCTTCAATAAGATCTTAGAAGGCTATGCAGAGATTTCTGGGATGAAAACGATAAAAGATTTGGTCAGAAAGATAAAAGAGATAGAAAAAAGAGGCAGATATGCTCGTGTCGAGTAGATCATTATATTTTGCAACGAGTAATAAGCACAAATTCAATGAGGCTAAAGATGTTCTTAAAGATTATAATTTTAAGTTAAAAATTATAAAGAGTAAGTTTGAGGAGATTCAAAGCGATGATCTAAGGAAGATAGCCCTTCATGCTTTATCTAAGGCTTTGATAATCGATAAATCTCCCATGATAGTCGAGGATGCTGGATTATTCATAAATGCATTGAATGGCTTCCCTGGACCTTACTCATCTTATGTTCATAGGACTTTAGGAATTGATGGTATCATTAAGCTCATGAGCAGTAAAGATGATAGAGAAGCTGAATTCAGATCTGTTGTTGCCTTTAGTGACTTTTCAATAACAAAGACTTTTCAAGGAGTGGTAAGAGGGATGATTTCAATACAACCTAGAGGTAAATCAGGTTTTGGATTTGATCCTATATTCATACCAAAGGGCTTAGAGAAGACATTCGCAGAGATGTCTTTAGAGGATAAGAATAGATATTCACATAGGGCTATCGCCTTGAAAAAGTTTGCTACATGGTATATGAAATTTATAAATAAGTCTAAGATGAATTGATAACATAACGAAATCTTTATGTGTAATGCTTAATCTCCATCCATAGATAATATCGTTGGCTCGTATACATTCACATAGAAGAGGAAAGTCTCATCCCATGCGCCCTACATCAAGGCGTGCCCCTACATGGTCAACTTATAGCACAGATGAGATTGTGACTCAGATAGTCAAGATGGCTAAAGATGGCTTGACTCCTAGTGAGATTGGATTAAAATTGAGAGATGAGTACAACATACCTTTGGTTAAGCCAGTATTGGGAAAGTCAGTTTTAGAAGTTCTAGAGGAGAATGGCTTAAGACCTTCTCTTCCTGAGGATCTTGATAGACTGATAAAGAAGGCTAAGATATTACAAGAGCATCTTAAAGCCCATAGGAGTGATAGGAAGAACGTTAGATCTTTAGAATTGATTGAGGCAAAGATTCACAGACTATCAAAGCATTACAAATCTAATGGATTGTTGCCAGAAGATTGGAAATACTCTACAGTAATAGCTCAATTGATGTAAAGTTGAGAGAATGGGCAACATTGAAGAGTTATTCAATAAGGCAAAGAGCATTGGTGAAGTTATCGATCAGAAGGTAAGAGAAAAGAAGAATATAATTATAGTTGGTCATCTTGATGCTGATGGCATTGCTTCTGCTAGCATAGTAGCTAAAGCGATATTAAGAAAGAATGGGCGATTTGTTGTTAGAATTACTAACAGCTTAAAACTTAAAACCCTTTATGAGCTAAAGGAAGGAGACTATGATTTTTACATATTTTGTGAATTAGGAGCAGGGATAGGAAGGCAGATGAAAGAAGCCCTTGGAGATGGATGGATTGCCATAGATCATCATCAAATAAGCGAAGATGAAAAGAATATTGACAATATCATCAATTCATGGCAATTTAACTTGGATGGTACAAAAGAGATCAGCGCTGCTGGCATGAGTTACATAATAGCTTCAAAGATGGATAAAAATAACATGGACTTATCATGCTTGGCAATAATTGGTGCTCTTGGAGATAGGCAAGATCAAGGAGAAGGCAGATCTATGATAGGGTTAAATGAGATCATTGTGAAGGATGCTGTTGAGAGTGGATGCTTGAAAGTTACAAGAGATTTGATGTTCTATAGAAGAGAGACAAAGCCCATACATGAAGCCATAGCTTCCACAACTACACCTTTTATACCGGGATTGACAGGAAATAGTGATTCTTGCCTTGCTACCCTTACATCAGCTGGCATAAGGCTTAAGGAAGGAGCAAGATGGAAGGCTATAGCTGAACTATCAGAAGAAGAGAAGAAGAAGGTTGTTGAAGCCATTATACCTTATTTAGCTTTAACCCCTACTGCCACAGACAAAGTTAAGGAACTGATAGGAGATATCTATACTTTGGAGAGAGAGGATGAATATACTCCTTTGAGGGATGGTAGAGAGTTCGCCACTTTGTTAAATGCTTGTGGAAGAATGGGAAAAGGAGGAGTAGGAGTTTCTATCTGCCTTGGAGATAGGAATTTCGCTTTACAAGAAGGTGAAAGGATTTTGGCAGAGTACAGATATACTCTTAACAACTATGTTCAAACTATTTTAAGTGATGAAAGTAGAGTTGTTGAAGGAAGATGGTCCTTCATGATAATTGGTGATGGTTTGATAGATGAAAAAATGCTAGGTGCTATCTCTTCAATACTAAGTGGAATCACAAAGTTTGAGGGAAAGGCTCTTTTTGTCAGGACTATTACAGAGGATGGTGACATAAGCTTTTCAGCGAGGAAGACTAAGGGCTGTAGTCCCTCTTTAAACCTAGGATTTATTATGGCTGAAGCTAGCAAATTCGATGGAGTTGGAGGAGGACATGATGTGGCTGCTGGAGCTAGAGTTCCTTCTCAAAGACTGAATGATTTCTTAAGAGCTATAGAAGACAGGTTAGGGGAAGTAAATGAAGGTAAAGGTCAAAATATTAATTGATTTTAAGAGAGATGAAGAAGCAAGGACTATTTATAGCTCTCTTAAGCCTGATAACATAGACTTGCCTAAAGAATTAGAAATAGATATGAGCGTTGATAAGAAGCTTTTGATCGTAGATTTCTCCTCAATCAATAAGTTAGAAACGCTGATCTCAACTATAGACGATCTTTTAACATGTTGCCAAGCTTCTATAAACACTTTAAAAGAGATCGAACAATAAGATAGAAGCAAAATAATTGATGCGATCGACTTATATGAAACTTTCAAAACACACTATGTAAAAAAGATTTGATCGGTGCAAGATCATGTTGGATATAAAATTCATTCGTGAGAATCAGGATTTGATTAGAGAGATGCTAAAGATGAGGAACATAAGTATACCTTTAGACGATTTGATCAATTATGATAAAGAGAGGAGAGAACTCATAACTATAACTCAAAAGCTAAAGCATAAGAGAAATCTGGTATCTTTAAAGATTGCAGAGCTCAAGAGAGAGAATAAGAATGTACAGAAGGAGATAGAGGAGATGAAGAAGATTTCAGATGAAATTTCTATAGCTGATGCAAAAATCAAGGAGTTAGAGCTAAAGATTCAAGATATCATGACGATCATACCAAACATAACTGATAAGACAGTTCCACTAGGTAAGGATGAGAATGATAACGTTGAGATAAGAAGATGGGGAGAATTGTCAAGCTTTGATTTTCAGCCTAAAGATCATATTGACCTTGGGCTTAAGCTAGAATTGATAGATGTAGAAAGGGCAGCAAAGGTGGCTGGTGCAAGATTCTACTATTTGAAAGGGGATTTGGTCTTGCTTAATCTCGCTCTCATCAGATTTGGCTTAGAGTTCATGAGAAAGAAGGGTTTTACAATAATACAAACCCCATATATGCTCCGAAGAGAAGTCGTGGCTGGCTGTGTTGCTCTATCTGATTTTGAGGATGCTATTTATAAGGTTGAAGAAGAGGACCTTTACCTCTTAGCTACTTCTGAGCATGCTATAGCTGGTCTTCATAAAGATGAAATTCTTGATGGAAAGCAATTACCTCTAAAGTATGCTGGAATAAGTCCTTGCTATAGAAAGGAGGCAGGGGCTCATGGTAGGGATACAAAAGGAATCTTTAGAGTTCATCAATTTGAGAAGGTAGAGCAATTCATATTCTCAAAACCAGAGGATTCATGGAAAGAGCATGAGTTACTGATAAAAAACGCTGAGGAAATATTTCAGCTTCTAAGAATACCTTATAGAATAGTGAACGTATGTATAGGCGATCTTGGAACTGTTGCTGCAAAGAAATATGATTTAGAAGCTTGGTTGCCAGGTCAAGAAAAGTATAGGGAGATGGTAAGTTGCTCTAATTGCTTAGACTACCAAGCGAGAAGGCTGAACATAAGGTATAGAGATAAGCCCAATGAGAAGCCAAAGTTTGTTCACACATTGAACAGTACTGCTATAGCAACAGAGAGAGCATTGATAGCAGTAATGGAGAACTATCAAGAGAAGGATGGTTCTATTAGAATACCTGAAGTCCTTAAGCCTTACACAAATGGATTAGAAGTGATAGGAAGAAATAAGCAAAAGCAGTAAGAGAAGTTGCTAAAGGAACGAGAAAATAAGCTAATAAAAGGCAATCCTTCCTCATCTTTTTAGATTCATAAAGCACTACTTTAACATCGTTAAGCTTTTAACCAATGGTAAAGACCTTATCTCATCAATAGCTTTTGCTGGTATCTTGCCATCTACTACAAGAGTTAAACAAGGCTCAGGGACTAGATCAGGATCGTCAGCCAAAGCTTGTCTTACGACTAAGTTATATCTTGCCAAAATACTGGTTACGCTAGCTATGACTCCTGGTTTATGAGGGTCTGATCTTATTACTAGAACGCTGTAATCAAGGATTTTTGCTACCTCAACCAAACTTGCTCCAACAGGCTTTATTCTTGTGAATATCTCACGTAGCTCTGAATTATCTAGAATCTGCTTAGTTGTGCTCCTTACAACTCTCCTATCAACACCAACTGCTCTAGCAATGGCTGTGTCGTCAACCTCTGCATCGCCCACATAGAGCTTGCCATTTTCATCTATCCTTATACCTAGCTCTATCATCTTCCTTACCACATTCAACCTTCCTTTCTGCTTTTTAAACCGTGTTTGAATCTTTTTCCACAAATCTAGACAAATATATTCATGATTGCATTTAAAAATACCTATTTTATCATGAGGCGAGTTAAGAAAAGCCTAACTCATTTTTAGACTGGAACTTTTTCACGCTTTCTTCCTTGCTTACTAAGAGCCATATCAGCTCAATAAGCTTCTTCACTACTCATTCTCGATGTTGAGGAAGGCAGAAGTGAACCCATTTCCTAGTCTTATCATTGAACTATAAAATTCCAAATCGCTAGTCTTATGAACAAAAATCAGTCTTAGAACAAAAGAGCTATGCTCAAAATAGGGAAAGCCACGTATAATAGAGGATTCACGATCATTAATTCAAAAACAATGATAGTATAAATTCGCAATTATAACGAGTTAACACAATTGTTTAGAGAAGTTGACCATTCATTACATATCTACTCATACAAGAATAATATTGGAAATGAGCATCTTAAGTAGGATAAGAAGTTGGTTCGGTGGAGCTAAAAGTTCACCCAATACACTATACACAAGTGAAACTAGCCCTCAAAAAGCAACAAAAGAGATCGAGAAGCATGATTCAAAGGCAGAAAAGCTCATAGAGGCTATGAAAGTTGCCTATGAAGAGCAACCTCAGAGCGATCCTGTACAACCCTTGGTTATTCAGCCTGAAAGTACGCCATCCCAAGATATTCCTGCTAAGTCTGAATTGACTCAAAGTGATACTATACAACCCTTAGCCATTCAGCCTGAGAATATGATACCTCAAAATATTCAGCCTGTTCAACATGAAGATATACAATCCTTAAGTATTCCTACCCAGCCCGAAAATACGCCATCTCAAGATATTCAGCTTATTCAGCCTATCCAACCTGAGTGTACACCTTCCCAAAAACCTGAAGACATACTATCCCAAAATATTCAGACTACTCAGCCTGATCAGCCTAGATTAAAAGTGAAAAGAACACGCAGATCGAGGTCGAACAATCCTAAAAGGTCAAGATCAAGGAAAAAATTAGAGGAAAGCGCCAATCCTGCGACTTAGCATCAAGGATTTTCCTAATAGTAGAATATACGTAAGAAGGTTTATGGTTAGTATTAACTAGATTTAATCTTTCTCTTAAAATCAGAGAATAGATTATGAACATCTTTAGACCAATCTTCATAGTCTTCTTCATCAGGGTAATTCTCATAGAGTTTCTTGACCTTTCTCATATAGCCAGATGTCGTTGCTAAGTGCATAAGAACGCTAGGTCTCCTCATCCCCCTAACTACTCTCACGGCTTTCTCCCTTATCGATAAATCTCCACGACCATAGCTGAGCCTTGTTAGGTCTGATTCTGTTATCAATTCCTTCTTCATGCCGAACTCCAAATCATCATTACTTAACTCTTGCAAGAAGACTTTGAAGATCTCTAAGCCAGCAGCCTTCATGCCATAAGCTTTTACATATTCTTTGTTAGCTCTCCATAAAGCCTTTTTTGAATCATCTTCGCTCAAGCTCTCTACAGCAACTCTTCCAGCTATTCTCCCTGCTATCATAGATGAACCTATGCCACCACCATGTATAGGGTTTGCTGTAAAGCCAGAATCTCCAGCAAATATAGCCCCAAAAGCCACTATAGAGTGAAGAGACCTTCTAGTCGGTACAACTCCGCCACCTGCATCTATAATCTTTGAATCTTGAAGGATGGGAAGGCTTGAAAGATTCTCTTTAAAAAGGCTCTTCGGATCGTTTCCATGACCTCCTTGAACTCCTATACCTATATTCACTAAATCTTCGCCTTGAGGAAAGAACCACCAATAACCTCCTGGAGCTATCCTTGTATCTAAGTAAATTTTAGCTGAACTTGGATTGTTTATGCTACTCTTTAACTTCCTTACTTCTCTGTAACATATAGCAACATCCCCCCATTCTGGTTCCTTTACAAGACCATAGAATTCAGGCAAGGCTCTTCTTATAGCTCCTGTCCAGCCGCTAGCGTCTATAACAACTTTACATGAAAAAGATTGAATTTCTCCAGTCTTATTATCTAAAGCTTTAACACCTATGACCCTTTCTTTTTCTATTATGGGAGAGATTACCTTTGTATTTGGTTTCAGCTCTACACCTTTATCTAAGGCTTGATCTAAAAGCCAACGACCAAACTCATACCTATTTAGAGCATAGCCCTCCCCTTCAACCTTATAGCTATGCCTACCTGATGGAGAGCAGACAACTATTGCATCAATCTTACTCCTTATAACGTTGCTCGGAGGGTTCTTTAAATTGACATTCTTAAAGTGGTGAGCTCCTATAGCATCCCCACAAATTTTCTTACCTATCTCCTTAAAATCTTTACAATCTAGCATCAAGACTTTTGAGCCATTTTCAGCACTGGTTATGCCTGTAAGGCATCCAGCACTCCCAGCACCTACGATTATAATATCATATCTTTGCAAGTTTTACACCGAGTCCATTCTAGAAAGTCTTCTAAAGCATTACATATACTCATAGATAATTTTTTTGTAGTTTAAGAGCTAGGAATAAAATAAAAATTTGTGGGAGGGACTAAGATCAGTCTTCGCCAGCGCCAGGCATCTCTTCTCCTGGCCTGCCCGGCCTTGCCCCTGTCTCCCTTACCTTGCCAGCAGCTATTACATCATCGATTCTGATTATCATGCAAGCAGCCTCTGTGGCTGACTTTATGATCTGCTCCTTTACAGCCAATGGTTCAAAGACACCCTTCTCGTAAGTATCTACAACCCCTCCATCGAAGACTCCAACACCAGCCCAAACCATGCCCTGACCATGCTTTGCCCTTAGCTCCACTTGAGTGTCTATAGTATCGAGTCCTGCGTTCTCAGCTAATGTTAGTGGGATTACCTCCAAGGCTTCTGCAAATTTTTGAGCAGCCAATTGCTCTCTTCCAGAGAGTGTGTGAGACCATTCTCTCAGTTCATGAGCCATATGAGCTTCAGGTGCTCCACCACCTGCAACTATAGCCGGCTTCTGCATAACATCCCTCGTTACGCAAAGGGCATCGTGTATAGATCTTTCTGCTTCATCAACGATCCTCTGAGTCCCGCCTCTTACCAATATCGTTACAGCCTTAGGATTCTTGCAACCTTCTATGAATACCCACTTGTCCTCCTCTATCTTCCTCTCTTCGACTAGTTCAGCAAATCCTAGGTCACTAGCTGATAGATCTTCAAGGTTCGTTACTACCCTGCCTCCAGTAGCCTTTGCCAGTTTGTCCATATCACTCTGCTTAGCTCTTCTCACAGCAATTATTCCTGCCTTTGCAAGATAGTGCTGGGCTATATCATCAATCCCTTTTTGGCAGATGAGTAAATTAGCTCCCACTTCAGCGATTCTATCCACCATAGTCTTTAGCATGCGGTTCTCTTCATCTAAGAATAGCTTTATCTGCTCAGGGTTGTTTATGTTGATCTTGGCATCGAACTCTGTCTTCTCTATCTCAAGAGGGGCATTGATAAGAGCTATCTTAGCGTTCTTGATTCTCTTAGGCATTCCTGCATGGACGACTTCCTTGTCTATCACTAAGCCTTTTATCAGCTTAGTTTCAGCCAGAGATGCACCTGCCTTTTTCTCCACCTTAACATCATCTATGTCAACCTTGTACACTTCATCTGACTTCTCAGCGACTTGAAGAAGAGCACTGGCTGCAATTTCTGCCAATATTCCACTTTCTCGAGAGACCATTTTTGTCTCCATGCTCGTCTTGGCTATCTTGAGTAACCAGTCTTTTTGGTCAGGAGGGATTTTCACTGCTATTTTTTCAAGAACCTTTAAAGCTTGCTCAGCAGCCTTTCTATAGCCATCAACGATTACCGTTGGATGAACATCCTTATCGATGAGCTCCTCTGCTCTCTCCAAAAGAGCTCCAGCAAGGACTACTGCTGATGTAGTACCGTCTCCGACTTCGTTATCAGTAGTCTTTGCAATCTCCACCATCATCTTCGCAGATGGATGCTGAATATCGATCTCCTTCAGTACAGTCGCTCCATCGCTAGTTATAGTAACGTCTCCTAGACTATCAACGAGCATTTTGTCCATGCCCCTTGGTCCTAAGGAAGTCCTTACTATCTCTGCTATCAGCTTAGCCGCCATTATGTTGTTTCTCTGAGCATCTTTACCACGAGTCTGTGCAGCACCTTCTTTGAGGATAAGGATTGGCTGTCCGCTCGATGTAACTGCCGGAATTGCTTGTGTAGACATTAGATCACCCCATATCTAATATATCCTTGAATTTTCTTTACTTTTATATTTTACTCTTTAGATTTATTATATCATCCTAAAGCCTTGGTTATTGTAACATTTTTTATGAGCATAGAAGGAGCAAGAGTTGGAATGGATACTTCCCACCATTCAATCCATCTTCTCTCCTTAGATATAGATACGATATTTGCCAATTGTCTTGGAAGGCTATCGCTAATTCTGAGTCCTACAATTGGATACTTTATCTTTCCGTTCTCAATAAGAAAGGCTGCATCCCTAGGTATAGTTGAATACTCGCCAGTCCTCATATTCTGAAACCTTGTGTACCAATTGTTTGTCACCATTATGCCCCTTTTAACCTCTTTTATAATATCATCAATGCTCATAGATCCAGAGTCTACTACAAGGTTCCAAGGATGGGGGTCTATTATCCCTGCGTTGCCTGTTGAAGATGTATTAAACTTCTTTGCTGTAGTGCTATTATGAAGGTATCTTTTTAAAACTCCTTTCTCAACTATTACATTCTCACGAGTTGGAAAGCCTTCATCATCAAATCCCCTACTTCCAAAGCCTCCTTCTATTACACCATAATCCCTTAAAGTGAAATCATCCATGCTTATCTTTTGACCAATTCTATCAGTTAAGAAAGATAAACCTGCATCTACTGTGAATGCTGAGGCAAAGGATCCAACATGTTGAATTATATCTGCTGTCACAGTTGGTAATGTAATAAGATCATAAACGCCTTCTTCCCAAGGATTAGGATTGATAGATGCCTTTGCATATTCTCCTGCCTCTTTGCCTGCTTCATAAGGGTTAAAGTCTCTGAGCCTTGCAGCGCATGATAATCCATGACCACTTGCCTCTTTATCAGAAAAAGCCCTTACATTGAGCAATATCTTAGTCCTCTTATCCTTACCAGTAGCATTGCCTGATGTGAGAATGACTAAATTTTCTTCCGAAGCCATTAAAGAACCCGAGACTCTATTCGCTCCTGCTTTTAGACCTGCATCTATGACTTCCTTTACGAATTCTATCAATTTTATCTCATCTCCAACCAATTTTTCATCATAAATTCCATGTAAAAGGTATCTAGTCTCTATTTTTGGTAATGGTGTATAATCTGGGCTTGGTGATAATTCTTCACAAGCTTTTATCAAGTTTAAAGTGAATTCTTTGATCTCTTTTATGCTTGGATTGGATGTAGAGCCCATTATCCTCTTCTTATCCTTAGCCAAATAAAGGAAGAGCTCCAAGTTCTTTATGTTCTTATTAACAGTAATAGAGTTGTTGCTAAACCTGATCAGATTTTCATTTGATTTAGCACATATAGATGATACATCTGTTGCTCCAAGCTTTAATGCTTCTTTTAGGGCTGAATCAGCCAATTCAATTATCTCCATCTTACCTCTCCCCCAATCTAATAGCTCTGAGCCTCATATTTGGTCCCCCAGTCCAGACTGGAATTCCTTGCATAGGGTCTCCTTTGCCACAAGTTGCAGCTACAAATTCAACATCTTTGCTTCTTGCATCAACGCTACTCCATAGCTTAGGAGTCGTTATCTCTAGAACAGGATTCTTTACCATGTTTTTTATCTCTCCTTTCTCTATCAAGTAAGCTTCAAGACCAACGTATCTTTGATTCAAGCGCTTATCATCTATATTCCACTCCATGAAGGATTTTATGTAAACGCCGAGCTTAACATCCTCAAAAAGCTCCTCTAGAGAATAATCACCAGGCTCTACGAAGGTATTTGCCATTCTTACAATAGGCTCTCTATCGTGCCTCGTAGCCCTTGATGAACCATTGCTTGAAATGTTAAATTCATAAGCAGTTGCTCTATTATGCAAGAACTCACGAATTATCCCTGCCTCTATCAACTTCCTCTTCCTAGTAGAAACCCCTTCATCATCATAAAGGTAAAAGCCGTTAGAATGTGGGATAGTTGGATCATCACTCACATAGGCTTCTTTGCTTCCAATTTTAATGCCAAGATCATCAGGCTTAAGGTAAGATTCTCCTGCCTGAGCTGCCTCTCTTCCAAGAATTCTATCAGCTTCTCCAGGATGACCTGCTGATTCATGGGCTATTATGCCACTTACTTGAGGACCAAGAATAACGTCCACTATTTCTTTTGGTGGCTTTTGCTCATTCTTAACAGCTAAAGAAAGATTCTCAGCCTCCTTTTGAACATATTCAAAAATCTTTAATCTCTCAATTACCTCCCATCCACCACTCTCTCCGAGTTGAGAATAGCCTGAAGGTATAGTTATGGTAGTTGTCTTGCCTTTGTGAGAGGTTGTAATGTAGCTATGAAAACTTACCCTTGGCACTCTACTCTTTATCATTGCCCCATTGCTATTCATGTAAACCTTTTCTTCAAGAAGAGTTGAAGATACAAATAATCTATTAGGAAAAGAAACATCAGCCTTTCCATCCTTTATAAGATAATCAATATCTTTCAGCAAACCGAAAAGGTCATCAAAGCCAATGTTCTCTATCCTTTTTTTCTCCTCTGCCTTCCAATCAACATTGATAGATTTTTCCTCGCTTAGAAGAACTTTATTCTTTAAGAGTGGTGATGATGCTTTAGCCCTTTTTACAGCGTTCTCAACGATATTTTTGATGTTCTCTTTCGATATACCATTGGTAGCAGAGAAGGCTAGGGAACCAGAATGAATGACCCTTATACCTATACCATAAGCATCTCCTATTACAGCTGGTTCTGGAACTCCATTCCTTAATAGACAGCCTATCTCTTTTGTTCTATGTAACCTAGCCTCTGCATAATCTGCATCAAGCCTTTGGGCAATGTCTACAGCTAATACCAATAAGTCCTCATCCAAATTGATCGCTTTTAGACTATTGTGAGGTTTTACTTATTTATTTTTGATCAGTCTCCTTATCACCTAAAGATTCATAACGTCCTCAGATAAATCTAGGATTCAATGAAAATAGTTCTTATGAAGGGAAAGGTTAAAAGAGGTAGATGGCTGCTTCTTAAATCAGAAGGTAGAGAATCATGAGAGTTCACTATGACCCGAATGTTGATATCCTTTACATAGTGATAAAGAGAGGACCAGCCTATGATAGCAAGGAGATAAATGAAGATATAATCTTAGAATTGGGTGAGAAGAATGAAATCTTAGGCATACAAATATTGAACGTAAAGGATAAAATCATTCCCTATATCTCTGAGCAGATAGCTAAAGCCATTAAAAGCAAAATTACATCTTGATTGGAGTTAATAACAAAATTAATCAAAGACAATGAATTAAATATATCTCTATCTTATCTATAAATTACCAATGTCTTCAGATTGCTACATTACTCTATTTGGAGGAGTAGGAAAGATAGGAGGAAACTCCATACTTTTAGAGGATAAAGAATCTGTGATCCTCTTCGACTTAGGTAAGGACTTTGATAGGTATAGAAAATTTTTCCAATTCCCCTTCACAATGCCAACAAAATCAGTCCAGAAAGAATTGATAAAGACTGGTCTATTGCCAGAGATAAAGACATCAAAGAGGCAAAAATTGCCTTTATATGTTGATTATGAGGGGTCAGAGATAATGGAGCCGAACATTAGTTGCCCCTTACAGCATGTATTCATTTCTCATCCTCATCTCGATCATTCTGGCTTCATTACTCTTCTCAGGAGTGATTTGAATATTCATATGGGATTTATGTCAGAGTTGATCTATTCTTCAAATATAGAAACAAGAAAGGATAGAACTTTAGAGAACAAGCTTTACTGGAAATTGCCAAAGAAGGATGAGATAGAACCTAGATTAAAATTCTCAAAGTTTCATGATTGCATGGAGATAGAAGCAGACAAATTAAGAGTCATTCCTTATTCAGTGGATCATAGTGTCCCTGGAGCTTATGGTTTTATGATAGAAGGCTCTTCAGCAAGAATTGCATACACAGGTGACTTTAGATTTCATGGACCAGCCCAAAATCTCTCAAAGAAGTTTAAAGACAGACTAAAAGAGGAGAGCTTAGATGTACTCATAGTAGAAGGTACGAATATGAACTTAGGGCGTATAGATTCTGAAGAAAAAGTTGAGAGAGATGCTCATGAATTAATTGAAAAAAGTTTTCGACTGGGTAATAAATTAGCAATAATAGAGGTTAAATCAAGTGATATAGATAGGATCAATGCCTTCGTAAGGGTTGCGAAGAGCCTTGATAGCGTTATAGCCATTACTACTAGAGTCGCTTACATCCTTGATAAGATAAAGCAATCTGGATTGGAAGCAAGATTACAGTATGGTATACCGAAGTTGAGGGATGAAGTAAAGCTTTTCACGAAAGGCAAGCTTATGAGATGGGAAAAAGAACTTATAGAAAGGCACAAAGATATGGAAATCCTTGACGATAAAGCGATAATCAGCCCAAAGGAAAGAATAGTGTTACTTGATTCTGGCAGGTTCAACGTCTTTGATACAACTCCTCCAAAGAGTTCTCTTTACATACAAAGCATATCTGAGCATATGAGCGAAGAGGAAGAATATGATGAAGAGCGTTTCATCAACTCATTAGCTTTATATGGTTTAATAGTGTATCGCCTTCATAGCTCAGGTCATGCAAACCCTCTAGATCTGATGGGATTCATAAAAGAGGTTAAACCAAAAATGCTCATACCAATTCATACAGAGCACCCAGAAGCTTTTTATGAATTGTTCAAAGATATTACAAATGTTATAATCCCAGAGAAGGACTTACCAATACCTATCCCCTAGAGTTCTAACAATTTTAGTAATGGTGGTTTAAATCAAGCTAGAAATCAAGAATGGTAAAGGAGTATACACACTTATAATAAAATTAGCCAAGAAATTCAATTTAAAAGTAGGATGCTTAGGCTCATTAAAATTTGAAAAGGGATGGTATGCTTATACTGGCTCAGCTCTAGGTCCAGCAGGATTGATAGGAAGAATTCAAAGGCATCTAAAAAAAGATAAGAGATGCTTCTGGCATATAGATTACCTTTTGAATAGCAAGTATTCATCCATAAAAGCAATAATTTATGCAAAGACTGATATGAGATATGAGTGTAAGATTGTAAAAGAGATAGATAATATGAATGCAAAGCCTATAAAAGGGTTTGGAGTTAGCGATTGCAAAGAAGGGTGTAAAAGCCATCTGCACTACATGATTAATGATTTTAATGAAATGATTGAAAGCATCCTTAATGCTTACAGTAATCTAAATCTAATAGCTAACTTTCACCTATTAGATCTAAACCTTATCAAAAAATAATCGAAATATATGAGTATTTTATCCAATTATTAATATGAAGCAGATAACAGTCATAGGTAGTGGAAGTAATGTATCTAAAGAGGTATGGGATATGGCTGAAGAATTAGGGAGAGGTATAGCAAAGCGTGGAGCCATTTTAATCTGTGGAGGAAAGGGAGGAGTTATGGAAGCAGCATGTAAAGGTGCAAAGCAAGAAGGAGGCCTAACAATAGGTATACTCCCTGGCACTGTTGATGAAGCAAATAGATACGTTGACATAAAGATAGTAACAGAGATGGGCGATGCAAGAAATGTGATAAATGTAAAATCTGGTGATTCAGTGATAGTTGTCTGTGGTGGCGCTGGTACACTTTCAGAGATAGGAATGGCTTTGAAGGCTAAGAAGAAGGTGATAGCTTTAAAGCCTTCAGGAGGTATTGTTACAATGCTAGCCGGTGTAGTTATAGATGGGCAAAAGATAATTTCTGCTGGCTCTGTTGAAGAAGCTTTGAAACTAGCATTTCTATGAAGTTAAAGCTAAATTGGTGATAGGGTAATGGGTAAGAATGAATGCCCAATAGATTACGACAAAACGTCAAGAGTTCATAGAATGAAGCTTCGAAGGACTGAAGATTTGAAAGTATTTATCGAGAAAGGAAAACCATTTGCACCTACAGAAAAATAAAACGAGTGTAAACCTTACAGAGCCTTTGCCATAACGAGCGCACTCTCTCCATCTCTATAATACCACTTTATCTCAGACTTTTTATTAAAGCCCAATTTTTCATAAAGTCTTATAGCTTCTGAGTTAGATATTCTCACTTCAAGGAAGATTTCTGAGCAGTTCTTATTCTTCAATGCTTGTAACGCTTCTTCAACAAGACCTTGCCCCAATCCCTTTCTTCGGTGTTGCTCTAACACTGCTATAGAGACTATATGCCCTTTTCTAGCCAGCCCAAACTTATGAAGAGTAGATAAGCCATACTCAATCCTGCACATTATATAGCCAACTATCACGCCATCCTTTTCAGCTACAAGAAAAGCTTCAGGTAATTCATTTAAAATCTCCTCAAAAAAAGAGTCTGAGTAATGCTCGGGCAAGCTGATTAGATTTATCGGTATGACATGGGACAAATCCTCTCTATCACACTTTCTTATGATGTAATCGCCCATCTTTCTAAGAGATACCTTCTGCAACTCCATCAAGTAAGATTTTTATGATATAAATAAGTTTTAAAACTTTTAAAGGTCAGAGATTCATAAAGAATTGAACTCTAATGGAAAAGGGTCAACCTTGGAACGCTTTATCTGATTATGATATAATTGCAAGTATTGTCAATTCTCGTTTTGTTGTTAAAGACTATTACATTAGGGATGGGAATGCCATAGAATTTAGGGTTGACCCCCCGACAGACTTGAAGAAAAGTTTTGCAGATGTAGCCAAGCAACTCAAGCTAAGAGGTTTTATTGCTTTCCTAAGGAAGTTAAATAGTGACATAATCCTTTTAGTAGGCAAAGTTACATATGTTGCTCATTTCAGCAAAGGAACTCCTTTGCTTCTTTTCTTGATAGTCATAGGGACTGTTATAGTCGATGGCTGGTTGCGTGTATCAGCTTTCATGGGAATATCTGAACTTAAATTTGACCCTTTACTCTTCACATTACTTTATGCATTCGCCGTCATGGGGATCGTTGGAACTCATGAGCTTGGACATACAATAGCATCATCTATACATGGCGTCAAATCTTCACTCCCATATTTTATTCCAGGCTTACCAGGCTTTTTACCAACCTTCGGGGCTGTCATAACCTCTGGCGAACCTCCTTTAAATCGAGACGCTCTTTTTGATCTAGGTTTATCAGGTCCTATAGCAGGACTTATTGTAACTTTGATAGTAGCCATTCCTGGAGCTCTAACTTCTATGCCATCAATGAATTTAGAGGCACAAATTTTACCGTTAGACACTAGTCTGCTGATGACGGCCATCTTCACATTGACAGGAAGAATTCAAGAAGAAATAATTCTCTCTCCCTTAGGCTTTGCTGCATGGCTCGGCTTTATCATCACTTTCCTAAATCTATTGCCAGCTTGGCAACTTGATGGCGGGCATATTGCAAGGGCTGTGCTAGGAAGGGAGAAGCATAGAATAGCGACGACTATAAGCATAATAGTTCTTATCTTGCTAGGATACTGGTTGATGGCTCTACTCCTACTAGTTTTATCTATGAGGAGAATGGAGATGAAACCTTTGGACGATGTTACACCTATATCAAAAGGAAGGAAATACATATTCATACTCGTGATATTTCTTGCCATCCTCCTAGCACCCATGCCTTTCTTATCCTAGAATTTTTATCAATGGCTTTGGGCCATCAAAAGAGTGTTAGATGCATCCACGATTACGTACAATTTCACTCTTGCTCCGAGGTTGCTTATTATATAATCTAAAGCATCACTAGCTTTCTTAAAAGTTCGTAAGCCTAGTTTTGTTTCAGAGTAATAATTTGGTATAGTGGAGATTAATATAATATCATATGATTGTAAAGCGTTCTTAAGATATAACAAATCTTCAAGACCTTCCACGTACTTTCCATGCTTAATACACTCATCTAACTTCAACCTATTGGCAACATAAAGCTTGAGGGCTTCTGAGCCTAGACCTTCTGAACAATCTGCCAAAAGAACAGCTATGCCCTTCTCACCTAAACCACCTACGGCATTCCAAAGTGATTTTATTGACGATGATAAAGTCAGGCTCTTTGAAGGATCGCTTAAACTCATGAACATTGCACGGGCTGGTTGGTGTAGAACCTTCTTTGCAGATTCGTAAAGCTTTTTTGATGCTTTAGAATGAGCATCAATTATATTGCCAAGAAATATATCTGATACCTCGCCTTTTGTATTTAGAACTTCTATAGAGATGAATTCTCCGACCTCCTCTGCTACCCTTGATGTGAACCAAGCTGCATTCGTATCTAAACCAGGCTTAGGATTTTCATCGAAGCGTCTCTTAAATGCTTCTTCTACCAATTTAAGGTCCATAGCTTTAATTAAAGATACAGGTCCTCCCCCAAAGCCGAACAAAGGGTCGAAGCTAACTTCAGATATTATCATCCTTCGATGCTCTAAGAAGGCTCTAGGTACCTTAACTTGAAAACCATCTGCTATGCCAGAATTTGTTAAAGGATCTCCAATAGCAATTACGTTTGTAAATTTCTCCTCAAGGGCTTTTTTTACAGCCTTCAGATGATTTTTCTGAACAGCTATAGTAACATCTTTTGATCTGCCTTTTTCTATCTGTAAATCTATGAAAGAGTTCAAAACTTTAATTGTTGCCCTTGTCACATCTGATAATATCATCATCGATTTTTCAGTAATCTCAATGGTATTCAATCTCTCATAAAGAGATTTATCATCGAGCTTCTGCATACTTGGCTCTAAAACCTCTTCCAAGTTTTCAGCCTTTATATTCACAGCAACCTCAACTTGACCATAGGGCAACCAGATTTCCATTTTATTAAAAAAGTTAAACTATCTGTATATAAGCATGTAGAAGTAAGAAAAGGGTAATCATCAATTTTATGAATTCATTTTAGGAACGCTTACATAATACGAGTTTTTATAAAGCTAAGGGGATTCTTTTGAGTTGGGATGAGAGAAGATTTGAATTAATCAAAGAGCTTGGAAGAGTTCTTGTTAAGACAGGAGCTCTTCAATTTGGTACATTTACTCTCACAAGTGGAAAGATGAGTTCTTATTATATCGATCTTCGTATAGTGCCTAGCCTTCCTGAAGTCTTCAAGAGGATAACAGATGCCTTTGTTGAAGCCCTTAAGAACATGGTAGGTCTGGAAAAAATAGATGCTATTGGTGGAATACCTACTGCGGGGCTGACTTATGCCACAGCTGTAGCATACAATCTCGAAAAACCTCTCTTATATGTTAGAAAAGAGCCAAGGGAGCACGGTACTCAAAAGAGGGTTGAGGGTTTATTGAGACCTGGCTGGAGAGTATTGATTTTAGATGATCTTATAACCACGGGCGGCTCAATTTTAAGAGCTGCAGAAGCCATAAGAAGTGAGGGAGGAATAGTCGAGGATGCTTTGGTTCTGATAGATAGGATGGAAAGAGGGAGGGAAAGATTGTTAGCTTCAAATATACAGCTCAAGGCTCTTACCAAGATAACCGAGCTCGCAGATCTACTCTACGATATGAACATAATTGGGAAAGATCAAAGAAAGGCAATATATGGTATGGTCAAAATCAGATAATTAAAAATAGGCTTAGTATATCATAAGCCCTTTTTCTTCAAGTAAGCCATGAAGATTATTAACAGCTTTGTAGACTTCAACTTCTTTTTTAGCGCCTGTGCAAACGAGCTTCCCACTTGCGAAGAGAAGTATAACTGTCTTAGGATTGATCATCCTATGAATCAAGCCAGGGAATTGTTCAGGCTCGTACATAGATCTCTCCAATTCTCTAGCTGCTTCCTCAAGATGCACCTTTCCACCAAGGCTTGCTGAGGCAACTATATTCTGTATCTCTATGATCGGCTCATTTACTATCTCGACGCCACCCTTCCTTAATTTGCTAACAACAGTCTTAACAGCTTTCATGGCTTGATCTTCTGATTTTGCGCCTGTGCATACCATTTTACCAGAGCTGAAGATGAGCGTTGCAGTCTTAGGAGCCTTCAATCTGAATACCAGTCCTGGGAATTGGTCTGGATGATACTCAACATCTGGAAAGAGCCTTGTAATAGCGTTTAAATCAATAGTTTGATTAACAGTAGCAGAAGCTACTACATTCTCTATACTTACAATAGCTTTTGTGAGAGGCAAAATAAGCTCCCCTTATGTAAAATAAAACTAATATTTAAATACTATTTATGGTGGGGACTCTATCCTCTTCTCTTTCTTTTCGGTCGATGATAGTTCAATAAAAAATATTATGATAATTATAATTATGATGAATATGTAATTAATTGGATAAGGGAAAAGGAGAGCAAGGTAACCTAGATAGGGAATCTTGAATCCTGTGTACTTCCCTATGTAATCTTTCTCAGTTACAACAAATCCCCAAGCTTCAAGGTCTGTCCCACTATTTGCATCACCTTTTGTTATTAGGACTTTCTGTCCAAAGTTATACTTAATATCAGCGATACGATGCACCCATATATCGTTAGGATTTATGGGGCAATAGAATACTATTATGTCTCCTTTGTCCAAATTATTAAAAGGCTCAGCCTTAACGACTATATAATCGCCAACGTTTAGAGTGGGAACCATGCTCGGGGTTGATACGCTGAAGAAGGGTGTCGATGTTCCTAAAGCAACCCTTGGCAATAGCCAAATCGCACTCATAATGGCTATGATAATCATGATGTAAGTCGTTGCCCTGAGCAAATTTTTCCTATTGATTCGGTCACTTTTGGATTTTCCTTCACTCATACCCTAATTCTAGCTCTAAGGCTTATTAGCTAAATAGATAAATTTTTACATTACGCTTTTAAGATAAACAAATTTGTCTAGAGGAGATTAAGACGAGACCTGCTACTGTAATTAAATTGATTCCATACATTGTAGAGGGCAAGCACGATTTGATGGAAATTGCTTCTAAATGTGGGCTAAGTTTTGAAGTTTTAAAAGAAGCATTAACCTTTCTTGAAGGCGAGAATATAGCTAAGA
>Ga0315314_1001550_pt1 | contig 20617 bp, 19 predicted proteins | sample TDP9_MG_FD_203631 | JGI IMG/M metagenome (GOLD analysis project Ga0315314, IMG submission 203631) | Freshwater sediment microbial communities from Lake Towuti, South Sulawesi, Indonesia - TDP9 | ecosystem: Environmental > Aquatic > Freshwater > Lake > Sediment | place: Indonesia: South Sulawesi... | reverse complement strand
AATGGCCTGAAGAAGGCCCGATTTCCCGAATCCTTCAAATTCAACTGGCTAGGCTTGAATCCCGCCCGGTCCACCATTGAAGATGCTTGTGACCCACGGTTCTGAATTCTGTGTCTGGTTGTCTCTTTCTTCTTGAAGAGCCGAGTTGACGATTCGTTGCAGGCTCCTAATTTTTCTTTCGAGCAGCTCAGGCCTCAGACCATGATGGGCTTCGCTACGCGTGATAAGTTGATGCGAAGAGGTTCCTTTGCCCCCAGTCGTTTGTGGTTCGCCTGCGCGGCTTGCAGACAGAATCTTGCATCGAGTCAGAGTCGTGACCAATAGCAAACCTAAATTCACTCCAGCGCATCACTGTGTGATGCTAGCAGCGCAAAGTCATAGATGGTGAAAACTCGATAGCAATCTCAGGTGATGCCATATGACTATAGAGGTTGAGATCAAGGAGATCAAAGAGATGCTGGAGGAGCTGCACAAGAAACTGGATGGGCTCGTCCAAGACCGCGAGACACTGGCAATGATGACCATATCACGGCAGTCTCTCAAGGACTTCTTGGCGAGCGAGCCTGACCTGTACTCTGCAAAGGACGTGAAGGTAACGTACAGGTGAAAGGCAAGATCGTTCTCATTCCGTTCCCATTCACAGACCGCGAGACTAGCTCCCTCACGATCATCAAAGCGATTCAGGCCTGGAACTTTAGCATTCGAGCTCTCTTAGTCGCGATGAGACGCAAAACCGACATTTCATAAGCATACACGCTCTAACGCGAATTGGCGAGCGAGAGTTGTCGACAATCGGGAGGACTCCAACCGGAGTACCTGGTCTAGACGAGATGCTGGGCGGGGGAATACCGCGAGGAAGGATTGTGCTGCTTGTGGGTGGCCCGGGAGCGGGGAAGACCATATTGGCTACTCAGTTCCTGGTCAACGGCATCAAGAACTACGGTGAGAACTCCGCTTTCGTCAGCCTGGATGAAAGCAGACAGCACCACTACTCTGAGATGGCAAAGTTCGGTTGGGACCTTCCGCGGCTTGAGCAGGAGAAGAAATTCGCGTTCATCGACGCCTCTCCGATCAGAACGATTCCTGGAGAGGTAAAGATAGGCAAGATTACCATCGGGAAGAGAGACTTCTCACTGGTTACGCTGATCGAAGGCATAAGAACGGCCGTTAGGTCGATCGATGCGAAGCGTGTAGCCATAGATACAATCGCGTCTCTGATCTTTCAATATCCCGACGTAATACAGAGAAGAGGGATGGTGCTTGACCTCGTCGAAGGATTGGTGGAGACGGGGGCAACAGCCATCCTGACCACCGAGCTAAGAGCACCTGGCCTGGAGAGAGCTGTCCAACTTGAAGAATACCTGGCTCACGGAGTCATCGTGCTGCAGACACTCCAAGTAGGGCGAGCTATGGTTCGCTCCATCCAAGTAGAGAAGATGCGAGAGACGGATATTGACATGCAGCCGAGGCCCTACAAGATCGGCTCTTCTGGAATTGAGGTGTACCCAAAGGAGAGCATCTATTGACACCTATTCTCGCGCTTTACTCCAAACTCTATAGACAAAATACGCGGACGCGAACGTGAACCCAGAAAGAACTAGAGGATACCAGAACGGATTCTCCAAGCCGAGGAATGTCGAGGCAAGGTAGAGGGCTGCAGAGGACAGGACCATTGCCAAATAGGCTCTCGTGGCTACTCTGCTCCAGATTTCGAGCCTTTCACGAGTTCTTATCAGTGAGGGGTCAAGAACGTTCTGTCCAAGAGTCGTAGTCTCCAAGACGTTTGGATCAAGATAGTTAGGATCGAGCTCCGTGAGAACCCTGAATCTCCTCTCCTCTACCGAGGCAAAGTGGAGCGACATCACGTAACTTGTGATGATCACCACAAAGACGCCGAGAAGCACTAGAATTGAAAGAAGCCACCACTCGGGTAGAACCACGAGAAGGAAGGTTTCAGGTGAGGGCGAGCGGCGTCTGCCTGATCTTTGGAATCTGGCATTTGAAAGCAGGTAGGGAGACTTCATGTGGATGTCACGAGCATGTAGAAGAGCCGTGCGAACAACGCATTCACTTAAGCGAGTACTACAATTTCAAGCCTTGCGAACCAAAGGTCATCCTGCCGAGCGAACACATGTACTTGCGTTCCGATCACCCGGCCTGACCATTCTGCATCGGGGTGAAACCTGGCATAGATGTAACCAAGATCCGCGCCACCCTCACGTGCTTGCGGGAGGGAGGATCCCCACGAATTCACCTTTGTATGTGCGCGGAATGTCCACGGACCACCACCATGTCTTCAAGTCTAGTATCAGCGTCTGGGAACGGGTTAACATCGCGACCGAAAACCGTAAACATGACTACTGGAATGAAGTTCATTTTGGCTTGAGCAACTGCGCTCATTGCCTCTTGGTTAAACAGTTTCGAGGTCTACATTATGGTGGAGAGGGGTGAAGCTATGGTAATGTTGGTTGAAGGCCTACAGTTTGAAGAGGTCTACATGACCAATCGGCTTCAAACGTTTCTCGTCAAGCTTCGGAGAAGCGATATTGATGAGCGAGTCAAAGATGAGATTGAGATGAAGGTTACTCATCTGTTTGAGGAGACGATAGAACATTCAAGAACATTAACCGAGCTGTTGAAAAATGTCGCTGGCGGCAGCAAACTTGACTACTGAAGAGCTTCTGAGAGATTTAAGGGCAATCCACGAGATGGAGGTGAAGGCTAGAGATCTTTACGAGGCGCAACTGCGTAGGTTCAGCGAGACCACCATTGTGAAGGCTTTGTCTAAAATAAGGCACGATGAGGAGGAGCACATCCAGATCGCATCGGAGCTTATTCAAGTGGTTGAAGGCTATAAGCCAGAAGACTTGATCCTGAGAGAAGCTCTGACAGCTTTCATGGAAACTTCAGCTTTCCTCCTGTCGCTGGAGATCGAGAACTACCAGAAGACTAACATGACCGCTCTGAAGCATCTGGTGAACGAAAGAGGCTTTGGGTGTTTATACGTAGCGGTGAATAAGCCGTCCAGTAGCCTCATCGAGGCCTTCAAAATGGAAAGTGTCAATGTGGATGCTCTATCCTTTGTAGACTGTTCAGCTGTAGGCGGGGAGAGTGGACGGCCTACGGTAAGTCCTGAAAACCTCACAGAGCTGAGCATAGCCATAAGCAAGCTGCTTAAAGAGGTTCCTGAGCGAAGGTATGTTCACCTAGACTCCGTGTCTGCGCTCTACATCTTCAACCAAGGCGATAGGGTTGAGGCCTTCACACACTCCCTGATACGGAAGCTGAAAGCCGAAAGGGCTGGCCTGATCCTCGTCGCGGTCAAGAACGAGATGGATGAGAAGCCTCTGTACAGGTTGAGGAGCTTCTGCGACGGAGAGTTCGAGCGGTGAAAGCTCGGTAAAGCGGAGCCAGCTTCCTAAACTCAAGACAGAGTAAGATAAGAATTCTCAAAAAGTTCCAATATCCACGTCGGCGAACAGGTACACAGATACTCCACCTCTACACTTGAGCGTCTATCTTCTTGATACCTCCTGCAATTCTCTCACCGGCACCTTTCAAGGCTAGGCGAAGTCTCGATTAGGTTGGTCTTATCTTGCTTAGAAGCCCGCCGTAGCGACCAGTGCGATACCAACCTAACCTTCCTCTTAGAACCTCCAGGTAGGAACGAAGCCTGACGGCATCTACCAAGAAACGATAGAAGAAAATGTACAGGGGTGTGTACAGTATTAGTCGCCAGTCTTCTCGGTCCAGGATGACCGCAAGCGTTGACAATGAAAACTCAACAACCAGAATCGAGATCGCGGCCATGAGAACGCCGAAGAAGAGTCGTTGATAGAGATAAACGAAGAGCAAGGTCAGCGTGGTGAGCTCTATGACGGGAATGAAGAACATGCTCATGATGAGGTACGGGAATCCTATTATGCTCAGGGGCCCAAACCTCCACCACCTGCTTCTGTGTTTCAGGAAAGCCTGCAGGGTCCCACCGTACCAACGCTTCCTCTGTCTCATCCAAGCCTGTATGTTCTCAGGAGCCTCCGTGTAAGACCGGGCGTGAGCTTCGAATCGAACGTCTTCCGCGGCTTTGACTATCCGCAATGTTAGGTCCATATCCTCGACCACTGTATCTTTGTCCATTCCGCCGACACGCCTGAAAGCCGCCTTACGAAAGGCGCCCGTCGCCCCCGGGATTACGGGAATCGTGTCCAGGATATCGAAGGCTCGCCTGCGCAAGTTCAGGTCACGCACATACTCTAAGGCCTGAAGCCTCGTCAGAACGTTTACGCGATTTCCTACCTTGATATTGCCAGACACAGCCGCGACGGTAGGATCTTCGAAGTGAAGAGCCAACTTCGATAGCGCATCACGCTCGATTGCGACATCAGCATCGATGACTAGCATGATCTCTCCGGACGCAACAGCGGCGCCAGTATTCACGGCTACAGCTTTTCCTCCTTGAGGCCTGTTCACCAGCGCTATCTTTCCGGCCATGGCGTAAGGAATGATAACATGCTCCGTCGCATCCGTGCTGCCGTCATTGACAACTATTACCTCGAAGTTGGGGTAGTTTGATTCCAGAACCGAGCGAACCGTGACTTCAACTGTCTTCTCCTCGTTATGAGCAGGGATTATCACCGATACGAGAGGGAAAACGACCAAGGACCTCTGCTCGCGCCTTTTGTCCACCATCCTATGGTAGAAGCCCAAAGGAACGTAGGAGATCTCATTGAGGAACGAGGCTGCAACGAGAACAAGATAGAAGAGAAGCAACCCGAGCCTCGACGTAAAGAATAGGATTAGAGGGGCCGCAAGTGTGGTTCCCCCGGAGGAGACTGGCGGCGCCACTATAGCCAGGTACGGGTAAAGCAGCGTGTACAGCGCATAAAACAGTACTCCTGTTATTACGAAGGAGATGATTTGGAATCCGAAGATTATTAGAGGTTCACGGAATAGCTGACGATAAGGCGTTGATGACCGCTCAACCATAGCTCGTCAGCGAAATTACCATTTTCGCGACCTATACCTTGAAATGATGCCAGTCCAAGTGGTTCCTAGCTGTTTGTCGATGGCTACGGGCCTCGGGCTAGAGAGCGTCTCCTGGTACTCGCACCGCGAGCCTCTCGCCAACCGTCTGTGTCAACTCTGACAGGAGCCTAGAATAGATGTGTCTCTCACTGCAAACAACTACGCTCATTCCGTAGAATCTGGCAAACATCGCCGCGTCCTTGGAAGGTTCGGAGGTGCTTATGATGAGTCCTCTAATTCCAGCATCGTATGTTTCCGCCCAGAGCCTCATAACCTCTCCAAGCCCAAGCCTATGATCCTTAAGGTTTAGGTACACTGAGATTGCCTGATCGTCGCGTTCCGCGATCAATTGCATTTGGTAGAAGACACCTGATCTCCCTTTGCGTTTCACGTCAATGGAGACCGTGTAACCTAACAGGGAGAAGACGCTGGTGACCTCAGCGCCGTGACGGGTTCCCCGGGCGTCTACGCCAGAGTCAGATTTTCCGCTCATCTATGCCGCCTAGCCCGCTGACCGCCTTGGCAAGATCTTCTCCTTCGAAGACTCTCATCTTGTAGAAGCTCGCGAAGCTGAGAGCTTGGGAACTCAATTTCGGAACGGCTACCAGGATGATATCCTTCGCTCCGATATCGTAACCTTTGGCGAAGAGCTTCAAAACCTCCTCAGCAGGCACCTCCTGCTCCCCATACGCGAAACCCACAAGAACCTTCTGTTCTAGGATCCCTTTCTTCACAGCGAGCAGGTCGAGGAAGTGCTCCGCACCCGATGAGCCTTGAACTCTTGTCGATGTCTGCACGTCATACCCTTCACCGCGAAAGTATTGCTCAAGTTGGCGTTTGGGTCCAAGATGCAGGGCTATCCAGTCCTTCAACCCCTTGTTGAGACGATACGAGAAGAGGGATAGTTCTCCGGACTCATGCTTTGAGAATTCCTTCAGGCAACTCGTGCAACCAAAGACTTCTGATGGTTCGGAGAAGAAATGGGCGCACTCCAGACATTTGTATTGCTGGCCACCATCTCGATAGTCGGTCCCAATAAGCTTCAACTCCCGCCTACATTTCGGACACACAAGTGCCTCACCCGACTTGAATTCACTCTCGGTCCCGACAAAGGCACAAGTGTAGTGTTCAATCATCCTGTCCCTCACGATGCGACCGGCGCCACATCTAGGGCAGCGCATCGCAATCCTGACATCCGGAGACTGGCAGCTAGGGCACACGAAGAGCTTGTCTTGGAAGTTCTTAGAGAGTACGCCAACCGTTGCAAGCCTGTCTAGAACCGTTAGGGCATCTTCTGTCTCAGATTCGAGAACATCCTCAGCCTCTGGGTAGGCGAATCCAAGCTTAGCCTTGTGGCTGAACTGGGGATGAAGCTCTTGAATTCTACCGTCAAGCATTCTTTCGATAAGGTTGAGAATGCGGGGATCTTTCAGCAAAGTCTCAGCGCTGAGAGTCTCGCTAGTATCAACCGCACTACGCTGAATGTGTTCCGCTTTCACCGCCATCTACGGTCTCCTAGCGAATGTTATGGTGGATGGGCAAGCTGATCATATATACCTATTTCACACTACTTCTTTATTTTGTAGGCCTTGCTCAACGGCTTCAATCGACGCTACGTACGACTGCGAGATGCAGGTCAAGCATACTAGCGATTGTTCGATTATGGCAACTGGTTGATCAAAGGCGAGAAGCTTACCCGTCTCTCCACTACGCACCACAAAACAACTTTGACCCCAGACATCGTCTGTAGCTCCATTGCCATGACGCCTAGAATGCTTCTTTGCAATTCTTTGAGAGGGTTAAGGTCGGCCTACTTGTCAATCGACTCGAGAGCAAGCTGGCATGTTTTCGACTCTCAGAAGCATTTCGCGCGCAAAAACGCTCGGGAAGAAGCGCGGGAGAGCTGCCAATGGACACGAGTAAACGTTTAAGCAGGTCGGAGGTCGAAATTCTTGTCAGATGACATCGACGCTGCTATTGAGGGCTTGTCAGCAAGCTGAGCCCAAGTCGTCGGTTCGACTATGTGTTCAAGGCGACTTTAGATGATGATCCGTGTGAAGGAGAGCACGCCGGAGGGGCATCCTATGACTAGGCAAGAGGCATGCTCTCATGAGCTTTTTCCGAAGTTGGCTGTGTCACTTTGGGGGAGTTTGTCCGTATTGGCGATAGCATTGACTGCGCTTTCAGTTCGACTGATTGCTCTGTTCTGGATAACCCCGATTGATTTCAGGTGGGAATCCTATCACTTTTGGCAGATAGCCTACTACACGCTGAAGGTAGGAATCAGTCAAGGTCGCCTCTGGGATCTTGGTGGAATGGAATATTTCTGGGGCCCTCTTCCCATTCTGTCTCAATCCATCTTGCTTGGAGTTCTCAACACATCATCGATCCTTATCATCCGTATCTTGAACGTGATTCTTGGAACCGCTACAGCAGTTGCCGGCTACTTCGTTGGAAAGTTCTACTTCAATAGGGTTGCCGGGTTACTTGCGGGAACTCTGATCGCTGTAAACCCAGTTCTCATTTTTAACAGCACCGTCGGCATGTCCGAAACCATAGGCGCCTTCTTCCTGGTTCTCGCTCTGGCGACGCACCACAAGCGCCCGCTCCTGACAGGTCTCTTTTTGGGGATGGCTTCTCTGTCTAGAATCGAGTTATGGCTAGTCTCCATCGGCATCATCTTTGCCTACCTTGTCTTCGAAAAGCAGTCCTCCAAGTTTCTCTACTCGCTGATTGGTTGGATCGCAGTCATGATGCCCTACTTCATTCACGTGCGTGGTGCCACAGGGGACCCGTTCTATGCGTTCTATTGGAACTTTGTCGGAAACATCGCAGGGGCATGGACGCCATGGTATGTTGACCCTGCAGTCCGGACCGCTTTCGGGACAATTCTGATCGCTTCAGTGGTTGGACTGGCTATCCTGCTCTGGGCAAACTGGCGCAAATCCTTAGTCAGGTCCTATGTCCTATACGTCGTCCTATTCGGATACTTGGCATATCACGGGCTCGTCTACACGCTCGGAGGACTCGCACCACTTTTCGAACGATTTTTCGTGGTCGACATTGCCGTCGCCTCGATCATAGCTGGAGGTCTACTTTCCCGATCCAAGCCGTTAACTGTCCTCGGGATATGCCTAGTCGCTCTTGTCGCCACATCTGGCTTCGTAGCCGCACCCTACTACGTACAGCTGCAACAGAGTATTGTTGACCTCTACGCGGTCGCAGATCGAGTGGGTAGCGAATACGATGGCGGGACAATTTTGAGCGACATGCCGATGATGACCTACCGTTTCGTCGAGAAGTGGGGCGTCTCATACAGAAACATTCTAGGCACGTTGTACATACCCTATGAAGACCCTCACGCAACTCTGGAATGGGTTGAGTCCAACAAAGCGACATGGCTTATCGTCGCGGATCCCAAAGGGCAGAGAGCCCTCAACTTCTTCCTGGATCACGCAAACATAGGCTATGACAAGGCGGTGAAGTTAGCTTTCAGCTTCAACGGGGGCTCTGTCTACCGAATAGATCAAGCGACTGTCGAGAATCTACTTGCTGCGGGATGAAGGCCTTGGAAGATCGAATGGTCCGAATCCTGGCAGCCGCCTTTGTCATATACTCGATAGTCCTGACCTCAATCTCCATTGTTTTTGTGCTTGTTCCCCGCGGAGAGCCCCTCTCGATTCAGCACGACCCAGTTGAGCAAATCATTGTCGGATCACGAGCGGAAATTGAGGCGGTTGTCAGAGGAGGAGCCGGCGACTACAACGTGACCGCGCATTACAAGCCCCTGTCGAGCAATCGGTGGAAAGTGAGGCAAATGCAACTCTCCGCTCGGGCAGGGAACACGTACATGTACGAAATCCCGGGAAGCGAGATAACCGAATCAATCGACTACCAAATATGTGCCAAAGATGGATTGAATACGGGAATATGCACGCAAACCTATACGATCCTGGTTGAAGACTTCTACTTTATCGCCTACCTAACGCCCGTCTTCTACGCGAATCGAACATCCTCCATGGACGTAGGAATTCGATCTCTCAACGGATTCAACCGAACAATTGAGCTTTCAATAACAGGTCTCCCCAGCCAGAAAATCACAGCGAGGTTTGAACCATCTCAGATAACACCTCCTCCGTCGCAGACGACAACGGTCAAACTGTTTTTTGGTATACAGGACTCCGCTCCTGCCGGGAAATATGACCTCACCGTATCGGGTAGTAGCGGAACCGTTAAGAGATCTTTCGTGATGACGCTTTCGGTTCCTAATTTCGAGTTGAATGTCACACGCCTCAGTCAGACACTGAAGCGAGGCGAATCAGCAACCCTTACGGTGACGCTTCGTTCTACGTATGGTTTTGACAGCGATGTTAGAATCTCCGTGAAAGGGCTGCCCAAAGGTGTCTCTTACCATTTGACGGCATCGGAAGTCCGCTTGGATGGGATCGCCACACTTCTGCTCATTATAGAGACAACCTCGTCTGTTGAGCAAAGGACATACAACGTCATCGTCTCAGCGATCGGCGGAGGACGACTGAACAGCTTCACTTTCTTGCTCGTCATCGGTTGAACGATTATCAGTATGACCCTTTCCGGGAATCAAATACGTCGCGAGTTGCACAATTCGGGCTGATACCTTGTCGTCACCGAAGACCCTTCTTGGCCGAACTTCCCTCCGCTCTTGGCTGCCTCCTGGTTCAGCAGCCCCTCACTGGCCCCCTTAGACACTCCCAAGAATCTCTATTTTCGCAGATCGAAAGAGTCGCATACGCTCCCCTGCAATCCTTTCGTTTCTGCAGCGATCCGCGAGCGAGACTGCAAAGAACAACCGATTAGCACATTCATCTAATCCACCACTGCAATTTCAGGCCGTTCGCCCACATCGAGGAGAACTGTCACATAGGCTCGGACTCATGCCAACCTTAGGCGAGAAAGCATAATAGGAAACCACAGCGTGTTCGGGACCCACAGTCAATCCGAGGGAAAGAGTACTATAGGTAGCCACACTTGCTGTCACATCGCTCAAGGGGCCGCCATAGAAGACTTTGTCTTCATTGCTCCTTTCTTCATGGGAGCGAACGTAAGGAGGATAACGCACGGCAGATCGATTCCCAAACTCCTGGACGCTTACAAGATCAAGTACGGCGCCAGAATTGGCGTCTCGGTCACTGTTCTCCCAGGGATCACAATAGGCGGCGCTTGTGGGGGCCGGATCCCTCTTGACAAAGGATGTGCCAGACTATGCGATAGTCTTTGGCGCACCTGCTACGATCAGAGGCTCCGTTCCGGAGGACGAAAGGATCGGCCATTAGGGACAACGGCCCAAGAAGAGACAGCGCAGTAACTTGGCCTGATTTCGAATTGAATGTCACGGACTTCGGTCAGGCACTGACCCGAGGCGACCGCGCAAACTCTACGATACCGCTTCGCTCCATGCATGGCTTTGACAGCGATGTCCGAATCTACGTGGAAGGGCCCCCGAAAGGTGTGTCCTACCGGTTGACCGCATGGCAACTAAGCTTGGACGGGATCGCGACCATTATCCTCTCAATGGAGGCAGTCTCGTCCGTTGAGAAAGGCACACACAATATCACCGTCTCGGCGATCGGGGGAGGACGACTAAACAATTTTACCAGCACCTTCGTCATCACCTAGAACATGTTCAACTGCGGCCCTTTCCGAAAATCCAGTCTATCGTCAGCTGTGCAATTCTGGCTGACGCCTTACCGTCCCCGAAAGGGCTCCGCCGCCGAATTTCCCTCGGTCCGCTAACTGCGCCCTCGCTTAGCACCGTGAAGGCGTGTTTCTCGATTGACCGAGGATTGGAGCCAGCGAGTACGTTGGAACCTGACTCAAGAGTCTCTGGCCATTCAGTTGTGTCTCGCAGCGTCACACAGGGGGTCCTGAACAAGAAAGCTTCCTTTTGAACCCCTCCTGAATCAGTTAACACAACGGAAGCCTCCCTCAGGATACCTAGAAAGCTCGCATACCCCAACGGCTTGGTGAGCATGAAATTTGGATTCCGTTTGAATATTCTTCTCAGTCGGAACTGTGAAAGCGACCTCATAGTACGTGGATGAATCGGAAACAGGAACCGCAGTGACCGCGAGAGATTTGCCACAGCTTGCAGGATCTGTCGAAAAACTTCGGGGCTATCGACATTGCGCGGTCTGTGAAGTGTAAGGATACCATATCGATAGGGCTCTAGCCCCAGCTCTGCAGTGACTTTTTTCTGTTCGCCTTCAACTCTTGGAAGCGCTCGAAGTAGTGCATCAACCATAGTATCGCCTGTCATGAAGACCTTAGGCTTCGTTATCCCTTCCTTCGTGAGATTTCTAAGTGTTGTTTTGGTTGGAGCGAACAGGAGGCTAGAACAATGGTCGACCAGGCGTCGATTCACCTCTTCTGGCATCGTCAAATCAAAAGAACGTGCTCCAGCCTCTACGTGTGCAACCGGCAGATTCAACTTGCTGGCTGCTAGCGCTGCCGCAAGTGTAGTGTTGGTATCGCCGAAGACTATGACCAGTCTTGGTCTTTCACTTGCCAAGGATCGTTCAAGTTTCACAAGCATCTCGGCGGTTTGAGTGCCATGTGTTGATCCATGAAGTACGAAAGTCTTGGTTGGTTCACGGAGCTCAAGATCATCGAGGATTAGCCTAGACATCTCAAAGTCATGGTGTTGACCGCTATGAAGCACAACCAACTCAAGTTCGCTGAATTTCGTGCCAAGTTCATGGAGAATCGGCGCGGCCTTGATAAGTTGCGGACGCGCTCCAACCACGGCTGCGATCTTCATTGAAATCACGAGTCAAGCATCAATAGCGAGCTTGGTTGCCCCAGCGATTTGGGAGCCGACCGGATGCATGTCATTTGGGAAGCCCAAACAATTAATTCTTGCTGCAAGCAAACGTCACAAGCGCCCCTTCACTCTTCGGGTGGAAGACTGCTAACCCACTCGCCCTTAAGGGAAAGGAGAAAGCATGTCTATCGACGAACCTGAGGTTTCGGTGATAATCCCCTTCTACAATGAGGAGGAGAATGTCAAGGATACCCTTCGAACCGTCTCTCAATCGTTGTCGGAGTCAGGGTTTCGCTCTTGGGAGTTGATATTGGTTAACGATGGCAGCACGGACTCCACACGACCTCTTCTAGAAGAGTGGACCACGCAATATCGCTGTGCGACGATAGTCAATCACGATCAAAACCTTGGCGTGGGGGCCGCTCTACGGAACGGTATCGGTCATGCTAGAGGAAAGAAACTTGTCACCATCGAAGGAGATCTCACATACGATCCCAGGGATATCGTCAGACTGACCAGAGAGATCGATGAAGGGTATGACATAGTGATCGGATCCCCCTATGCAAAGGGAGGATCCGTAGGCGGTGTCGCGATGGAAAGGCACATCATTAGCAAATTCGGCAATCTGCTGCTGGCGCGATCAAGCGGTCTAGGAGTGTCGTGCGTCACCAACAGTTTTCGTGCGTATCGCTCGAACCTCCGTTACTTGTTCGTAATGGCGCAGCACAATGACAAGCGTCTTCATCCAACCATCCTCATGCTGGCAAACTTATCGAAGCTCAGGATCAGCGAAATCCCAGTCGTTCTTCATCCGAGGAAAAGAGGCAAGTCCAAAACGCGAGTCTCACGGGCTGTGTTGACTCACACTGGTTTACTGCTTTCGTTCCTTCGGATTAGGATACGAGGGGCGATCGCGAAGAAAGGGTGAGCCAATCCCCTTTGCTGCGATAGGACAAAAGAATACAGAAACTGGGGCGAGAAGTTCCCCGTTTCTGACCGTTTTGACGATAGAATCTATTTTAGCACGCGGTGGCCCTAGTCATGTCAGCCGGACAGTGGCCCAATGAAAGTATCATCCAGGGCTACGCACGCACTGGTATTTTTGGCATTGGTGGCCTACGTTGCTCTAGTCGGGAGTCTCGTTGGTGCTTGGAACATCGATCCTCCGGCAGGGTACGGGGGAGACACATTCAAGCAACTTTACAAGACGAAATTTGTTAGCGATTTCTTTCCCAACGTGGGATGGGATTACTGGTGGGCAGCAGGAACTCCATCCTTCCTGGCCTATCCAGTTTGGCCATACTATTTGGTGGCGGCCGTGAGCCGTGTAGGGGGATTCGAGTTTGAATTGTCTCTTGCGGTTATTGCGTTCATCTTCTACGTGCTCATCGGATTCGGTACGTATCTCGCCACACACCATCTCACCAGGAGTCTTATGGTTTCTTTCTCCACCGCGCTCTTCTTGCTAGGAACGCCAGTCATATGGAGCATCTACGTGGTGAACGGGCTATTCAACCAGATAGTAGGTTTGGGATTCTTTCCGTTCGTGCTGCTGCTTGGGTTCAGAGTGGCTGAGAAGAGCGAACGAGAACTGACACCAACTAGAGATTTCAAAGTCATAATCTTGCTTTCGGCGGCAGCAATCTCGTTCCATCCGATGATCGGAATGGCCTCATTCCTGTCTGCAGCTCTTGTCGTGCTCTTCTCCAAGACCGCCTTTGCGAAGAAGAGCGCTCTCGCGCTGGCAGGCTTGCTGCTCGTTCTGGGCTTGGATTCCTACCTTATTCTGCCGCTAGTGACATCTGCCCTTCCTAATGTTGCGAGGGTCCCTGGATCACTTCACGTAACAACTGACCTGCTTCTGCGCCTCTTCACTCTTCCCTCTACCCAAAGTTCTTTTGCGCTTCAACCTTGGGCATGGCCACTGGCTCTCGCAACAATCGCTTTGGCAGCGTACGGGCACCTGGCCCTGAGTAGGCGGTCAATAGCGTTGATCTCACTCCTACTAGTCTCCACCTTTCTCACAATAGTCACAGGACAGCTTGCCGTGAATTTCCTTGGCTTCGTTCTGGTAGGATTCTTTCTCGCGGCAACATCAGGAACCTTGCTTGGTTCTATGTCGAAAGTATCGCGAAAGCTAAGACTCGTAGCATTGGCTTTGACTGCCTTGGTCCTATTTGCCTCGGTTGTCACACCCCTCCTTTTGAGCTATGCAAAATCACAGCCAGCAATGTCGGACCCTACTCTATTGGCAGCGAAAGACCTTCGACTTCCACCGGCCGAAGTAAACCACAGAATTGCGATCAGCGGAGCGGATCCTTGGACATCTCAATGGTTCAACTATCGATTTGAGATCCCGCAGACAAGCAGCTATGCAGGGATGTCCCTAATCAATGTGGGCTGGAATACGTGGTTTGGCGAAATCTGGAAAGAAACGCTGACACCTTCCCAAACCAGATTCTTGCTCGATTGGTGGGGAGTAAAATGGATCCTTATCGATGCTGACATCAACAGTCCAACAATCTTCCTGCGGAATCCCCAAGACTACATCCTAGTCGCAAACATCACTGGAGAGAACTACCTTCAATTCCTCTACACGAGACCCTCGCCGATCATCGCTCCAACCAACGCGCACGCAATTCTGGTAGTTGGAGACGACGCAGCGTACAACAGTCTCTTTCGAGGTATGTCCTTCGCTGATTACGACAGCCTAGAGGCCATCCCGATTAGAGGCACAAGAAACATTGATGATTATTCGTTAGGGGAACTGCGCAGTTTCGATCTTGTTCTGCTGTACGGGTTTGCGTTTCGTGACAGAGATAAGGCTTTCCGGCTTCTGGACCAGTATGTGTCTGAGGGGGGTGCAACTCTCATTGATACGGGATACTCTGCAGTATCTTCATCCTCGCAACTCCCGGAATCGTTTCCGGTCTCGATGACATCCACTGTGAATTTCGGGATGAGTTGGCAATTTACATCGGTTCCCTGTCAAATCTTGTCTGGAATAGATCTCCGGGAGTTCGCGCCGGCTGCGTATGGAACGCAACCTTGGGGGGTCTCGGCAACCACCAACTCCAGCGTGAGAGCTTGGGCAAGGCCTATTCTGTGGGATGCAGGCCATCCCATCATCGTGGAGGGGAGCTACGGAAAAGGCCGGGTGCTCTGGACCGGCCTCAACCTAGCCTATCATATCCTTTCGTACGGCAACTCCGCAGAATCTCACCTTCTCTCACGAATGATCGAGTGGGCGGCCTCCCGATCCATATCCGAGACTGACTTCGAAATGCACAGGCCTGACCCGCAGCACCTAACCATATCAGTGAAATCCAAAGCCCGAGGGATCCTCTTCAAAGAGAACTTCTTCCCCGGCTGGAAGGCAAGCATAAAGCCCGATACATCTCGCGAGCTGAAAATCTGGAGAGCCGGTCCCGATTTCATGTACGTCCGACTTCCAGACGATCAGAAACTGCCGCTGGAAGTATCCTTTGAATTCGCAGGAGAATTCACGCAAGTTCTAGGACTAGTTTTCTCTGCAATCTTCCTCGTGATCTTGGCATACTCGGACAGGATAGCTCGCTTCGCCAAACGCTCCATACTTGGCAGCATACAACGACGAATTGAGCAATTGGAAGAGATGTGGGTCGAGGAACAGATTCACTAATGCATGGAGCTGAATCTTGCGAGCTGTGAGCGAGTAATAGCTCGCTTCCTGGAGCAGAAGAGACTACTAATCGCAGCCCGTAGGGCATCTGGCTCAGTTCGATGACATGGCCTCATCTAAGGTTAGGCTTGCTGCTAGATTGCTCGAGTGGTCTCTGGTGCTTCGCACCGAGAACGAGCATTCAACTGGGCACTTCCATGACGATTGCACGTCTGGTTAGGTCCGGCAAATGGAAGACGACGCCCGGTTGACCGCTACAATTCAAAGACGGTAGCATATATATCCGGTGAACTCAGTGGACTGTGGTGAAGGCGCTGCCTTGAGCCGGCGAGAGTAGCTACGTCTTTCACCGTCAGGCTACTTGAATGGACCCTGCCTCGTCGACAGATAGAGCACTCGAAAATCCTAAGCCGAAACATCGGACAAGACTCAATAGACTTGGAACGTCTAGAAACAGGCAAGGAGTTGTGTGCTTCACGGACATGGTGATTGAGGACTAGTGGGTTACTTGGAACCAGCCAATCTCAAGAAAACCGCGAGTGAGTTCCTGAGCAAGCACCGAAAAGTGCTCACAGTCCTGACTGCTGCCTTTCTTATTCAGCTCGGCTATTGGCTCATTTTTCCTTACGAGATACGCCTGGACCGGTACACACTAGTGAAGACCCTTTGGGATCCGGGCTGGTTCGAAACAGTTCCATACACCTATTCCAAACTCGCCGTGGAAAACGGGGTGCTCCCGTATGAAAAGCCGCTGCCGGGGTATCCTTTCAAGACTCTCGAGTACCCTTTCCTGATGGGCTACGTCTTTTACCTGATCTACTTGGCCTCGGGCGGATCTTTCAAACTCTTCGTGACGATCTTTCAGTTCGTCAACGTGTTTTTCCAGGCTGGGACCGCCGGGCTCATATATCTGCTCGTGAGCCGATTCCAGCGTTCTAGCCATGCGGTTGCAATAAGCTTGCTCTACGTTGCGACCCCTGCAATTCTCTACTTCACGATGAGCCGATACGACCCGATTCCCACATTCTTTGCCCTTCTTTCGATCTACCTCTTTGTGTCGCAAAGGCGGAGACTCGCCTTTGCCGTCATGGGCTTGGGATTCCTTACCAAGATCTACCCAGCCCTCTTAGGGCTGGTGTACTTCAAGCACGGCCTCCTTAATCGTCGTCCGCGAAGATATTACCTGGAACTGGTGGCCATTCCGATTGGTGTCGTGTTAGCGGGGATGATCCCGCTTGTCTTGACAAATCCGGCAGGATTCCTGGCTCTTCTCGTGTTTCTTGAAGAGTTCGGTTGGAACTGGGAATCGATTTATGGTCCAATAGATCAGTTCCTCAGGCCCATCCTTCCTCAGCTAGCCTACATCTATATTCACCAAGAATGGATGAGAGTCATCTTTGCGGCTAGTTCCCTCAGCGTCTTGCTGTTAGACATCAGATCCGAGTGGAAGGTAGTCCTAGGAGCCGCGTACAGTATTACAGCTTGGATGGAAACACAGTGGTTCTTCAGCCCGCAATACTTCGTGTGGATCGCGCCGCTCATGCTCGTGATCGCGCCGACGCTTCCTATGTTGCTGATGTACTTCTTGCTAGCCCTGGTCATGACACTTGAAATACCTTCGCCGTTCTACTACTTTGTTCCGATGCCTCAATTCTACTATGGCTTAACGATCTACGCCTTACGTTGGCTGATACTCCTCGCTTTTCTCCTGATGCTGCTCGGCCAACTTCAGAAAGACTGGTTCGCAAGGCTAGGCAAGAGAGTCAGTGGCTACTGGGCCGAACAGGAATAGCCAGACCCCCTGCAAACCTCGCTTCTATAGCTTTACGGCCCGGACGCCCGTTACCAGTCCAAAATTCGCTTTCGCTGTCTTCTCAGGCCGAAAACCGACGTCACGAATACGTTCGATCAGACTAAGGCCATATCTCGTAGAATTCCAGAGGTTGTATTCGAAGAGACGAGGACTGCGATCCCAGAACTTACCCATGCCAAATCTCGCCCAGAGCGCCCACATGATTTGGAAGATGAGATTTACGTTGGGAGTCGTGATCACCAAGAAGCCTCTGTGCTTCAGAACGCGATAGCTCTCCGCCAGTGCAAGGGTCGGATGCTCCAGGTGCTCGAGCGTTTCGAAGCAGGTCACCAATTCGAATGAATTGTCCCGGAGAATGCGAAGGTCTTCCACGTTTCCCTTTATGGTCGTAATCCCCCTGTTCTTCGCTTGCTCTAGCATTTCGGGGTCCAAATCCACCCCAAGGACCTCTCCCTCAGGTTTGATCATTCTGACCGTCAGCCCGTCTCCGCATCCCAAATCGAGATGTTTCATGTTCTCCCAGCCGGAGGGTAGCAAATCCATGATCGTCTTCGCGAGGTTGCGGTGCCAGCGCCCAGCGATCGGATGACGCAACGCCCCTTCGTAGTAGCTCTCCTTCCGCAACTCTCCTGACTCCAACTTGGAACTCAAAGCCTAGCTCGCTAAAGCGGCACTATTGACTAGCAGTGGTTCAAGAATGTAGCTATGGAAGCGACGTAGGCAGTCCAAACGCAACAAGAGAAGCAAGGTTCCTGCCGTCGGACTACACGCGAGCGTAGCGCTTGATCATGGACTCAGATCAGAGGCTGAGGAATCATCTACCTCAGGGCGAGGCACCAGCAAGTACCCATTCGCGATCTTCCGGAAGACGTACAACCAAAGGAGCACCAGGATTGTTCCGACGTAATCGTGCAAGATGATCGCAGCAACTTGCCCGAACAACACCGCGAAAAGGATGACGGCGACTATTCTGAGGATGTTCAGGAGAAGAGTGCCCTCGAAGCCTATTATGAGAGGCTTTGCCAGCCTATGCAGTTCCAGATTATGAGAGCTGAGACGGTTCTTCCCCCAGCCTCAACGTCAACTAGCGATCCTGTGGCGCCTACGTTCAGATCGAACACAACCTTAAGGATACCGGCCGCCATCCGCGTTATCGGAGGCGCTACGTAGGTCTCAATGTACCGGTAGAACCCGACGGACATCACGACCCGTGTGAGGAATTCATTGAACGTCGTTGTAAAGGGAAGAGTCAGGATGAGAAGAGCGTTAGAGCTGGTCGTGCCTTCTTTCACTTCATTGGTGGCGATATCGTCACATGTGAGAGTATGGAGATTGACGAAGTGGCAAAGCTCTTTGACAACGTGCATCGCCACGTGAACATCGCTCTTGCCAATGAACTTGGTCTCATATGCGAAGCACTTGATATCGACATGCTTCAGGTGCTCAAGGGGTGTAACACAGGACCTAGGACGAAGATCATGCCGCCAGGCGCCGGGGTTGGCGGAAGCTGCCTAACCAAAGATCCTCTTGCTGTTGCCAAGCTTGCGAAGGAGAGAGGTCTGACACCAGAGCTCATCCTGGCCGCTACGACCGTTAACGAGCGCATTCTGGAACACACAGTTGATCTAGTCATTTCTGCTTACAAGCAACTTGGGCGACCACTTGCCGGCTCGAAGATTGCGGTTTTCGGCCTAGCCTACAAGGGAGACACGGATGATGTTCGAGCCGCCGCCACAAAGCCCATAATCAAAATGCTCAGAAAGCGCAAGGCTTCGGTGCACGCCTATGATCCCTTTGTGCAGGCTCAAAATGCGAAGAAGGCATTTGGAAGAATCCGAATTGCAACGGATCCATTGCAGGCAGCTGAAGATGCGGACTGCATTCTAGTGATGGCGAAGCACTCGACGCTGAAGTCAATCAGCCCCCTGAGACTGGCTCAGGCGGCTCGTAAGCCGGCCGCATTTGTTGACGCGGTGCAGGCATTCGACCGCAGGGAGGTGCTGCGGAGCGGCTTCGTATACAGAGGCGTCGGGAGGGGTACAGCGTCGGTCCCGACCACATTGCTCGAATAGTTCTCGTGATCTTTGCTGCGTTCTACTCGGGCTACCTGCCCTCGTTGATCTTCCACAACTATGTTGGAAGCTTGATGCTGCTGGTCTGGCCAGCGGCCTAGGTGAATCACTCTCTTGGTCACTCTATAGAAACAGATTCAAGCGAGGAGAGTGGGACGCCGGCAGACTAGTCTACCTTTCTCGCGAAAGGTGAGTTGTGCTTTTCATTAGTTGCGAGAGTCAATGACTTGCCGGACAGTTAGTCGAGGTATACTTGGGCTGTGTGGCCCCGTTTGAGCCTCGGAAGATGAGAAAATCAGGGTGTAGTACACCCTAGTTTTGTATGCGTTGACCGCTAACTGGGCCTTCGAAGACCTGACGTGAGGGAAGGCGCTCGGTTGTGGCTCAACCTAGTACTATGCGTTATCCCCACGCGAACCAACAGAGTGCGAATGGAGTTCATCTCCACCGCTCGATGCTTAAGATACATTCCGGGTTATCCCACTCAACTGTCCGGAATGCCTTTGACTTCTGCAGCTGAGAAAGATCACCCTCGCAGCCGTCATCATCATTCTCGTTATGGGAGGATTCATCGCGTATCAGTGTTTCATTCCGAAGCAGCCGCAGGAATACCCGCCGGGCCTCAGCGACGTCGAGACGGCCGCGTTGAAAGCTGATGGGATTCAGGTCAAGGAGCTCGAGGATGTGATTCGAGCCCCTGAGAGAGAACGACGCGAAGAGAGTGATATGGGGGGACCGCTTCCTGCGCTGGATGGTCTTGGCGTATACGCTCTGGCGCATGGATCAAGGAGACCTCACGGTCGTTCCTCGGATGGAGGAGCTGATGGTTTCGTACTACGAGCACGCCTGGCAAAAATCCCGGAAGATACTAGCACCTTCAGACACATGTCTATACCGATAAACAACGCCGAAGTCGATTATGGGCCAGTCGTGACCGTAGTAGGTTCTGCGGGCTTGAGTAAGCTTCCCGTCACTCTCCTAGCATGAGATGTTGGAGTTCAGGGATCGCTCACCGCTACTCTTGACGCCTTCCAGCTTAGGTTCAGCGAGGTATGCTGAAGGACATCTCTCCCCAATAGAACAATGTCCACATCCTCCCGGATGTCCACCACAGTTCTTATTTCGAGAGTGCCGACGGTGAAGACCGCGCCAAATAGTATCCGTTGCTCAGGTTTTCCGCCGATTCCGTGAACAGTCGCTCGCGTGGAAGGGAACCCTGTGAGGTTCAATACATCGGCCGTCTCGGA
>Ga0315314_1001549_pt1 | contig 20629 bp, 16 predicted proteins | sample TDP9_MG_FD_203631 | JGI IMG/M metagenome (GOLD analysis project Ga0315314, IMG submission 203631) | Freshwater sediment microbial communities from Lake Towuti, South Sulawesi, Indonesia - TDP9 | ecosystem: Environmental > Aquatic > Freshwater > Lake > Sediment | place: Indonesia: South Sulawesi... | reverse complement strand
TCATGGGCCCAATAATGAATGAAAAAATCCGCAAAGGGTTAAAAGTCAGAATGCTTTTTCTGGAAAGCTTTCTTCCACCCAATGCGATTCCGCCCGCAAAACTACCAAACCTCGAAAATAGGACTCTGTCTGACATCCCAGCGATCATCGCACTAACTGAAAAAGAAGCTGCCATATGCTTTCGCCTCGTTGGAGGAAGAACAGACTATGCCGGCTTTTATGGAAAGGATCCAATATTTCTCAACTGGGTTAAAGACCTGTTTCTCTATTACTGGGACAAAGGAAAGCGAGCCTAACGGCCTGCAGGTTCTGTACTCTGAACGGTGCTGTTCTCTTGGGACTCGACCCCAAAGATGAAAAAGTTCTTAAAAGTTAACCCGAGAGTTTGACGTCGTCCCGACTGGGGTTGATGTAGCCGGGGAGAATTCGAACCTCATTCCTGTCGCTTCGTCAAATCAACTACTTTCGCCGAGAATTTAAACCGAGATGTAAACCTACTCCCGGCGCTTTGGTGTTTGTTGGTTTGTTTGCTTGGGGTGTGTTTGTGTGTGCGTGCAACTGTGCTAGGCCCGTCTATTAGGAGCCAAATATGTTTGGTCAATTCTTGGTGTGTGGTGTGAACGGGCGGTTTTGGTATGTTTTCATGCTTGGCTTTGCTGGTTTGGTATGTAGAAAGGGTTGAGAGTTTTTTAACGTGGTCATGATACGGTATTAACCTCGATATTTGAACCCATCCATGACTATCAGCAAACCTTGCACAAGGTTAACGCAGATAAAACATGCAATGAACTACAAACCTAAGGAAGCTAAAACATCACCAAACAGAAAAAATTGGGATTTGTGAGTGAGATCTCCTTTTGGGTGGGGTTCAGATCCCTTCTCCGATGTCTACGGCAATTTCAATGAATTTTGGACCGTGGATTGTCATCTGGTCTTTGTATTTATTGTATAGAAGGTTGTTTCACAAGGCATAAATGGTGTTTACAGGCATATCAATTAGATGTGTCGAGTCATTTTCTCATGAGATGATGAGACATCTAAAGTAGAGAAAGGAGACAAACATAATTGAGAAAGAGAGAAATCTATAAACTAACGATGATACTGCTGCTTTTACTAGCCTTGCCCCAAGTTATGTACAGCGTGCCATCAGTCAAAGCTCAAAATCCCGCAACTTTCAGTACAATAGGGTTTGTCCCAAGCAAACTCGTGGTGTACATATCTCCATCGGCCATTCCCAATGATGGAGTTTCCCACAACGTTGTTTTCGTCCAGTTACAGGATGTTGCGGGGAATCCTTGTCTTGCTCCGGGTGACGGAGTTGGTGTCAGCCTTTCATCTTCAAACACCACCGTAGGAACTGTTAACTCAGCTGTGACAATCGCTGCAGGAGCACATTTTGTTAGAACTTGGTTTAAGTCTACGACTACAGTTGGGACTGCGCTGGTAGCCGCTACCGCTCCTGGATATTCTTCTGGGTCAGCAGCCATAACTGTTGTGGTGCCTTCAACTTCCCCAACTAAGCTCTATATTCCCTCAGCGGTTCAAAAACTTCAAGCGGATGATGCTATTAACGAATATGTTGTGTCTGTTCAGTTGCAAGATGCGACTGGCAAGCCAGCCACTGCTCCTTCGCCTGGCGTCAGTGTTGGTCTATCATCTTCGAATCCGTTTGTGGGTGCGGTCACTCCCTCTTCGGTAACTATACCTACTGGAAAAACATATGCTCAAGTCTCATTTGACACCACATACACTCCAGGTAGCACTACCATCAATGCAACTTCTCCTGGATACACGTCAGCCTCAGGGGTATGGTCAACTATTGCCGCAGCTCCTACTAAGCTAGTGGTCTATGCCGCACCTCCTAGCGTACCTGCAGTTGCTACCACATACTCTAATATTATATTCGTTCAACTCCAAGATGCTTTTGGAAATCCAGCTAGGGCTTCCATTGCCATTAATGTTGCTTTTACCTCGTTAAATGGAACTGTTGGCTCAGTGTCCTCGCCTAGAACTATTGCCGCTGGCGCAACCTTTACAACAACAAATTTTGTCGCGACCTATACGCCGGGGAGCACAGAAATTACGGCTACAGCAGCTGACCTCGCACCTGGTTCAGTTACCATGAAAACCGTGGCTCCAACTCCTACCAAATTGGTAGTCTATGGAGGACCTCCACTTCTAGCTAACAATGCGTGGCATTACACTCTGGTTGTTCAGCTGCAAGATGCCGCAGGAAACCCAGCTAAGGCTCCAGCTGGAGGCGTCTCGGTTGCTCTGGCGTCTTCAAACCCTCTTGTTGGTACTGTTACCACACCGCTTACAATATCCGCTGGTGACACTTATGCTCATATCTCTCTTAAATCCACCCTCCTTGCAGGCACCACGACGGTAACCGCTACTGCTTTTGGATACGCAACAGGCTCAGACACAGTAACCACCGTAACTCCCCTTGGTTTAGCCTCTAGACTTGCAGTTTACATGGCGCCTTCGAAAGTGCCAGCTGATGGTGTTGTTCATTCCTATTCAGTCATTGTTCAGTTGCAAAACGCCACGGGCTATCCCGTCAATGCTCCAACTGGGGGCATAGGGATAGGGCTTTTCTCATCAAACCCATCAATAGGCACGGTTCTTACAACGGTGACAATCTCTGCAGGTTCAGCTTATGCAAGAACCTCCTTCGACGCCACTTACACTCCTGGAAGTACTACGATTTCGGCGGTCTCAACAGGATACGCTTCTGGCTCAGCGGTCGCCACCACAACTGGAGCAACCCCCAGTCAATTAGTCGTATACGCGGGTTTGCCTAGGGTTCTCGCTGACAGTAAATTGTATGGTGCAATTGTGGTTGTTCAACTTCAAGACAGTGAAGGAAATCCTGCAAGGGCTCCAGAAGGAAACATAGGCATAAGTCTATGGTCGTCAAACCCACAAGTTGGTACCACATCAGCGCTCACCCTAACAATTTCTGCAGGCTCCACATACGTTAGCACAGGGTTCTATTCAACCTATGTTCCGGGCTCAACGAACGTGGTCGCATCCACATCTATGTTTACCAGCACGCTGAGCCTGTCAGTTACTCCAAAAACAGTCATCGTAGGCAGCCCGTTGACAATCAGTGGACAACTATGGCCTAAAATCTCGACAAAGCTTTACCTATTCTATCGTAGCGGAACTCCAACGTGGGCTTTAGCAACAAGTATCACAACAAACTCCACTGGAGGCTACTCCATGACAGTCGGCGTTCCTGCTATACCGCCTGGACCGTACGAATTGGTGATGGTTTGGCTGGGCAGCAGCACTTACAGAGGCGCAGTTTCAGAAATTAGAGTCTTCACAGTAGTGTAATAACAGCGAAAAAGCCTGCAAGCTCCCCTTTTTTATGCGCTTTGAAGGTCATCTTTTTTGCGTCTTTCTAAACTTCACGTATTCTTCGATTTCCTTCAGCATCTTACTCAGCAATGAATTCGTTTTGCGAATTTCGTCTCTAATCTCTGTTGAGAGTTTTTCACTCAATAACATCACCATTTGCTTTGTTGAGTGTTAAACTTAAATAATATTATGAAAGTTGGATATTGATTCGCGGTAAACATGCACCCAACTTCTTTCGGGGCTTTGCTTCTATAATATTCCTGAGAGCTTGAGGTAGTCAAAGGTTTCATAAACAAGTAATCGACAATTTCTCTAACGTGGTGATGCTTTGATTATAAGAATGCTTAAAGAAAGGGACTGCAAAGCATATAAAAGGCTTTTCGAAGAAGCGTACGCTGAATACTTGAGCTTTCTGAAGCGCAGAGATCCTCAACAATATCTGAAAGAACAACAGGAAACAAGGGAAGTGACCCATGCACGCTTTGACTTTTACCTTAAAGCTGGAAGTAGTTTTGTAGCTGAAGAGAATGGTGAGGTTGTTGGTTATGTGGCAAGCCAGACAGTGCCCTTTATGCATGGAGTGGACAAGCTGCTATGGATTGAATATGTCGTTGTGCACTCAAAATATAGGCGACATGGAATTGGCACGGCTTTGATGCTTAGGCTAATTCAGCACGCTAAATCCATCGGTATAGACCGAATATACACTACAATAAACCCTGACAATGAGGCTTCAATAAAGTTGCATCTCAAAGCTGGCTTTAATGTTGAAGACCGAAAAATAGCATCCTACAAAACAACTTGCTAAGTAATTTTCTAATGTCATTGGTAGTGTAGTTCGGTTTGGTATTAATGTTGTTTCGTTGTTTCTAGAGTTTGTGCGTGCGTGCAATGGTTGTAGGGCCCGTCTATTTGGAGCCAAATAGGCGTAACATAGTCGTGTTATCGTTGAGTTAGACTCAGATAGATTGCGGATGTCTTTTATTTGAAGGTTCAGAAAACTATGACATGGTGCATGGAAGATGTTTTGAAGATATTCTGAACAAAATACCTTCAGTTAAAATCAAACGCTTCTTTTGAATAAACCGAAGTCTATCAAGAAAGATTAATTAATCAAGTTTTTTCTATTTATTTCGGCGCCTCGGCCTTTGACAGCCCTGGTAGTATAGTCCGGTCTAGTATAAGCGGCTGTCGCCCGCTGGACATCATGGAGAACTTGCTCTGTGACAAGAGCCGGGTTCAAATCCCGGCCAGGGCGCTTTCTACTCTGTTAGCATGAGAAACCTCAGTTTTCGAAAGGTTCAATGTGAGAATCTCTATTCTAAACAAAGCTTGTCTTAGTTGTGGTATTGCTCGTATTTTTGACCTACTTCATGCCGAGCTTTTTGTTTTGCTCTAGAAGCTTTATAGCCTCCATGAGGCGTCTTTGTCGTGTCTCTTCCTTTTTTGCGCTTGTGATCCATCTAACGAAAAGTCTCTTGTAGCCATTGGCCAAGCGGTTGAAATTATCTAAAGCCTTCTTATTCGCCGCTAGTTGTTTGTGCAGGTCTAAAGGAAATGTGAGTTCCTTTCTGATCGGAGCAGTCTTGAACCATTCTCCGCTGTTCTGTGCTTCTCTGATTTTCGCCATTCCAACCTCTGTCATCCTTCCCTCTTTTATCATTTTCATAGCTCTTTTCTTGTTTGCTTCCGACCACTTGCTACTCCTCTTGCGGGGTGTAAATTTTTGAGCAAACTTTTCGTCATCAATCTTTTTGATGATGCTGTCTATCCATCCGAAGCACAGGGCTTCTTCAACTGCGTCGTCGTAGGGGATTCTTGGCTTGCTTGTGTGTTCTTTGTAATAGATCAACCAGACCTCTTTTTTGGTGGCATGATTTTCTCTAAGCCATGCACGCCAATCGCCTCTATTGGTCACGTATAATTCTTCAGCTGCTTCCATGAGATTAGCTCAACTCACTATTTTTTATTAAGCAAATCCTTTTACTGATATTTAAGAGCACATAGCATGACTGCAAAATTCCTTTGAAACAAATGTTGAAGACTTCAAGATGTGCTATGGTCTTACCATGAAGAAAAGATCAATCGATGGTGTTTACGAATCCGCGATGAGACTAGCCAGAGAAACCACAAATTCTCTAAGGAAAAATAAATTGAATCAAAAATAAAGGACAAGGAATTTCTACAGTTCTTTAATAAAGAGAGCACATGAATTTTTTTAAGTTAAACGCTCTCCAGAAAGCATATGAATGGGTTTTAACCAAAATTGTGATGATATGGATTGTGGTCTTCTCCAAGGCATGTGGATAAACGTTCTCCAAACGTTTGGTTACTTGATATTCTAAAAGACTCTAATCTTGGACCTGATATAAAATATGATGAAAACCTTATAGTTGCAGAGGCTTCAAGAAGCGGTTTATGCGTTGCATGCAAAGGCTCGCGTTTTCTCTGCGGCAAAACACGCTGTCCAATAATAGTCAAAGCCAACTTTTTCTTGAAGAGTGTTCCACTAATGCAAAGTGAGGACATTGACGGTGCTTCGCCTCCAAGCGTTTTTGTTGGGAGAATTGGGTATCCATACGTTTATGCTGGACCCCTTGTACCACCTATCCATGAAGACACAAGCCTTTATGATTTGCCAGAATTCTGGTTTGGAAAAACAATAGATGACATTGTGGGTTTTCGTTCAATGCTCATTCGCGGAAAACATCGCGTTCACGTGCGAAAATTTGAAGAAGCAGGAAAAATAATCGAGAAAACCCGTGAACTAGCCCTCGCTGTGAACCCAGTAGACGTTGAATTATTGCTCAAGAAAAAGCCGAGGGGCTTCCTACTTTTGGACGATGAAGTTCAACCCTTCGGTCCTTCAGCTCCAATCCGAGACTTGTTTGTTGGCAACGCCCGCTGGGACCACCAGATAGAAAAAGCATACAGCGACACAGACTTAAAGGCTACTAATGCGGTTTTGGAACTTTACAGTAAAGGCACACTCGTCACAAAGATTCAAAGAGCCTTCAGCGTTGGTGCTTTTGGCTTAAAGAAGAACCGGAGACTTGTGCCAACTCGCTGGAGCATAACAGCCGTAGACAGCATACTCTCCAAGGACCTGATGGAAAAAGTCAAAGCCTTTCAGGAAATAAACGAATATCGCGTTTACGAATCCCGCTATTTAGACAATATTTTCGAGGTTTTGATGATTCCGAGCGCATGGAGCTACGAAGCCATAGAAGCTTGGTATCCCGGCACTGTTTGGAATCCCTCTGGCAGAAACATTGTCATGTTCTCAGACTGGGAAGACTTCTATGGAAGAACAACCTACGCAGAAATAGGCGGATGCTACTATGCAGCGCGCTTAGCGGTTTGCGAACAACTCGTGAAAGAGCGAAGACAAGCCACAGCAATAGTCTTGCGGGAAGCTCATCCAGGCTACATAATGCCCGTTGGTGTTTGGCAAGTAAGAGAAAATGTGAGAAACGCCATGCGACAGAGACCATTTGTCTTCAACACATTAGATGAAGCCTTAAAATGCATTGCAAGCCGATTCCAAATTCCGCTGCAACGATGGATATTGCGAAGTGAACTCTTGAAAAACGCACTTTTCCAAAAGAGAATAACAGACTTCTTCGCAAAGCAGTCTAAAGCCTAATCTTCTCCCAAAAGGAGCAACAAACCGCACAGAATATTTAAGCCACCGATGAAGCCTAACGCGCCAGTGAATATTATGTTGAGTCTGGCTGAGAGGACAGGATCTTGAGGAACAACCAAAATGTAGATTCCAAGAGCGAAAACCAAAAAGCCGCATGTAAGCAATAATCCACTTAGTTTTGATCCTAGCTTTCTGACCATGTTGAAAACTTGAAAGCGTTCCTCATCTATTGTATTTTTCAAAAGCTTTTCTTCCGTATCTTCAGCCATGATTGTCACCTATATTTTCTTGCGACGTTAAGCAATCCGGCAACTAAGTAGATCATGCTAACAAAAACGGCGAGGCAAAAAAACAGCAATCCGGTATCTGAAGACAGTGTTATTGGCATGGAATTTGATATTATTAGACATGCAATCAGTGCTGAAAAGGCGCTTATGCCGAAGTTCATTCCGCCCATTGCACAGCAGATTCTGTGATATCCCACCATTCTTATGTAGTAGGCTATGAGCCCAAAAATAAAAAGTTCCAGACCTATAAGCAATGTGCCAGGCTCCAAAAAGAAGAGAAGCAAAAGCGAAGTAATTATTCCCAAGATGGGCGTTAGAGGAAACAGGGGAACCTTGAAAGGTCTATTCAGATTTGGCTTGTCTCTCCGCAGTTTAATCAAGGAAAGATTTACAAAAATGAAACCAATTATGAAGCCAAAATCAGTGGCGTAAGTGACAAAGTTCACAATTCCAGTAGCAGCAAGCGCCGCCGTAAAAACCGAACCCGTCAAGATCGCTATGAAAGGTGTGCGGAAGCGTCCATGAAGGCCGAAAAAGCTTTTTGGAAAATATCCGTCTCTAGCTAAAGCGTAGGCAACTCTTGAATGCGCCATAGTGGAAGTGTTAACCGAAGACAACGCTGCAATAATCCCAGCAATCGTGATCAAACCAACACCCAAGGGTCCCATAAACTGCTCCGCCACATAAGCCAAAGGCGACGCTTGACCAGCTAGGCTCTCTGGCGTAACAATCTTCAACACGATATAGGCTATTGTTGTGTAGATGAAGATCAAAGCGAGGCATGTTAGTAGTATGGCTCTTGGAATGGTTTTGCTGGGGTCCTTGATCTCTGCTTGCGCCACTGCTATGGCTTCGCCGCCCAAATACACTACAAAAATGAAGGCTGACGCTTTGAGCACCCCTAAATAGCCTTCTTGTGTTCCAATTCCTGAAGGCACAGCACTTTTGCTGGTCAGGAAACCTCCAACTATGAATACGCCTAAAAGAACCAACAAAATTAAAACCAGCACTGTTTGAGTTATTCCTGTTTCTTTTACGCCTTTGATGTTGATTAACGTGAATAATGTAACTGTCATTACAGCAATTAATGGCACGTTTACTGCTGGAATTACGTAGGATATTAGGTATGCAAAGCCAATAGCCGAAAAGGCTGCGTAAAACATGTTGCTCATCCACTCAAACCAGCCAGTTGCAAAAGACAAAAAACCGCCGAACGATGCCTTCGCAAAAGTGTATTCGCCGCCGGCGCTTGGTATGGCTGCACCGAGTTCAGCGTAGCTGAGCATGGTGAAGAGGTTTATGATTCCGCACAGAATCATGGCTGTTACAAGTGCTGTGCCTGCGAGAGTTGCGGCATAGCCTAAAGTTATGAAAACGCCTGCGCATATTGCGCCGCCTATTCCCATCATTGTGGCGTGAATAAGCCCGAGTTCTCTTTTGAGATGAGTTTCTTTCATTCAACTCGCGCCTTCCTCTTCGTTGACTAGGAGTAATCCGCTTAGTATTGAGAGCATGCCGAAGACTAAAAAGAGAAACATGTACAGGTAGATTTCTCCTGGAGTTATGGCTAATGCTTCTTGGGTTGATGGGCTTGCATAAACAAGATAAGCGAAAACCGAGGCTAACCCACCTAATCCACATTGAATTCCTCCAACAAGCCGTGAAACCGCCTTTCTTGCCTTCGTCATCCTAGTTTCACCAGCGGGCAATAATGATGGCTGAAAAGGTGTCAAGTAAACCAATCACTACTATTGCGATGGCGAATGTCAATAGGTATTTTCTTTCAAGAAGCATGCCGACATCCAGATATCCAAAAAGTGCTAGAGCAGCTACGCCCAGAAGAATTATACCCGCTAATATTAAAAATCCGCCAATCATAGCCACAAGCTTCGGCAAACCTTGCCATCTACGAACCAAGTTTTCCACTCTAAAGCCTTTTCATTCAAAGACACGCTATATAAGAGTTTAGACTTGTACCGAATAGAAAAGCAACAGCAGTCTAGTCTAGGTTCAGAGCGTTTTCAATCATAAATTTAAAAAACAATCCGATTATCTATTATGACTGTGATATTTGATGACTGAAAAAGAGTATCATGAAGTTCCGCAATGGATTCTCCGGTTTTCGGTTTTGTCGGAAAATCGCAAAGAACCATTCACGAAAGATATGGAAAAGGCTGCTATTTTCTGCTTCTCCGAACTGGAGAGGGCGAAGGGCGGTGGCTTAATTCTTAAACAACCAGCCGAGAAAGTGGCTTTCATAGCTGAAAGCTATTATCCCTTCTGGCTTGTTCCATGGAGCAAGATAAACCTAGTTTTTGACGGATTAGGCACAACTGCTCACACTTTAACCCACACAAGCATTCCAGACGCGAAGGTTTTCATGGAGAACGCTGACAGAGGCTCAAAGACGCAGGAAACTTACGTGGCTTTTCTATCTGACAACGTCAACTATTTTGCGATGCCTACGAGTCAGAAAGAAACGCTGTTAAGTGGACTCTTGACAGACCAGAATTTTCTCAGCGAATTTGCGTTGTACCTTTCCGAAGCTGCACAGGTTGAAACTTCAAAACCAGACGCGTTGATGCTACCGCCAAAAGTAGACGAGTCAACGATAGCATCTGCAACGCATGAGCTTGAAAACCTGAAATCAGAGTTTAACGAAGATGTTGACATCCTTTACAGAAACATGAAATTCCTCAACAAGACAACGCATAGTTTCGTTAAAACAATCCGCAGCAAAATAAGAACGATTAGGGAGGAATTTAGTCGTGAAATCAAGAAACAGGAAGGCATTATAGTTCCAAAGGTTAACCGCATAAACGAGGAATACGACCAACAAATAACCAAGCTCATAAAGGACTTTGAAAGGCAGCTGCTTCCGCTACAAAAGGAGAAAGTAAAGCTTGAAAAAACCCGAGAACAGGCACTTAACAGAGTTGAACATTACAAGATAGAGGCAAAAACATGTGCAACCAACAAAGACGTTGTCGGCGAAAGAAAGTGGAAAGAGAAATCGAATGAAACTAAGAAAGAGATCTCCGAAGTTGAAGCAAAAATAAGAGAAGTTGAAGGAAAAATTAAGGGGACAGAGGAAAGCAAGTCGCTTGAGACTTTTAGGCTGAGGTCCGATTGGGAAGCCAAGATTAAGGAAGCTAGAAAGGACTTGCTCGAGCTTGAGGCTTCTCGTGACGCGAAAATTCAGCTTCACAAAATGGAAATGGAGAAGTTGGAGAAACTCAGTTCAACAATAATTGGCCAAATCGATAAGATAGCAAAATTGAGGGAAGCAAACCTAAATGAGCTTGAAAAGTTAGGAATTGAACAGAGACAAAGAAAAAATGTTCTCATTTACATGCCATTCTATTTGGTCTGTTATCAGTCTGAATCAAAGAGGCGATTTGCACTGTTTCCGCCGTCTGTGGCCAATAGCATAGGTCTCTTGGCAAGGATTAAAGGAGCGTTGGGCAGGGCGAAAGCTAAGCAGCTCCTCGTTCCTCGCTTCAAAGCCATAACTCAGTTCCTAAACAAGCTTCCCGCGTTGATTGAACGTGATGCGGTTTTTGAAAGAGAGATAGTTGAAGCAGGCGAGAGGGCTGATGTAGTCAAAACGGACTCCATGAGGGAACAAGTTAAGAACGCGCTAAAACAACTCAAAGAAGAAGGCTGGCTTTCAGAAAAGGAACATGAAGTTTTCAATCAAAAACTGACACGACTAGGTTAAAAGATGGGCTATGTTGTCTTAAGCTTCTTAAACTTCTTGATGGCGTAGTTCACGATTTTCATTGATTCTCCAGCGTTTTTCCACTCCTTAAATCTGACCCACTTGTGCGGTTCCAACCGCTTATAGGTTTCAAAAAATTCTTGAATCTCTACGAGTTGATGCTTATGAACATCAGAAATGTCTTTATACCCTTCGAATCTTGCGTCATTAACAAGCACAGACAAAATTTTAGGGTCTTCACCTTTCTCATCTTCAATTATTAATGCTCCTATGACCCTAACCTTGACTATGCATCCCACCTCAAGCGGTTCATAGCTTAGCACCATTATGTCAAGAGGGTCTTCATCGTCAAACCATGTTTGCGGAACAAAGCCATAATCCACTGGAAAAATCACAGATGATGGTATGATGCGGTCTAGAACAAACGTTTCCCATTGAAGATGATATTCATATTTATCCCTTGAACCACTTATGACCTCAATCACCATGTTAAGCAGTTCGGGTGGTTTGTTGCCTGATGGAATATCTTTCCAAATGTTCATGTCGACAACCTCAAGCCAAATTGACAGACTTACTAATTTACGTTTTCCTTGAAAAGCTCTTCACTCTCTTAGCATCCGCTTTTTGCCTTTAACTTCTGTTTCACCATGTTTTGCGTACAGTTCTTTCCTTAAAGCCTCGAGCATTTCGATTCGTCTTTCACAGAACTCGGCTGCTGTGACAACCTTTACTCCACGTTTTTCTGCAGCTTCATACACGGGTTTTATCCTTAACTTATAATTCAAATCACGTAGAAAGTGGTGGTCTAAAACCAGTGTGTTAAGATTTGTTTCTTTTATGGCTTTGACGAGATTTTTGTTGGAGATTTCGAGGCTTTTGAAGGAGTAGCGATAGCCGAGCATGTAGGTCATGGGTCCATCAACAAACAAAACATCAGGTTTTTCATTAAGAATAAAACTTATCTGGTCTTCGAGAGATGGTCCTTCGACATCAGATGTGAAAAGAAACCTTTCGTTATTGCTTTTTATGCTTACTTCAGTTACGTATCCGAGACGTGGGTTTGTTCCGTGGCAAACAGCCTTTGAAAAAGCTATGAGTGTTCTGCCCAGTTGGAAGTTTCTTCCGTCAGCAATCTCAAGCTTTTTAGGTGCATCTTTTATTGCTTCTAGGAAGAAGGCTGCTCTTTCCTTTTGGCTTTGGTTTATGTTTTGTGTTGGATGTTTTATGAAAACTGTCTTGTTTTTGTATAGTTGTGGATAGTTTGGGTCATGATGGTCGTAGTGGTAATGCGTAACTATCAAAACGTCAGCATTTTCCGCATACTGCCTTATTGTTTCCCAAGCTTCGTCAAGCCTTTGCCATTCTAGAGGATGTGGCTCTAACCCGTAGCGGATAGGCGCCAAGGACGCTCCGGGGTCAATTAGAATCCTTAAGTCATCTGTTTCCACAAACGTCGCCATAGAACGGACACCGAAACTATCAAAGGCTAAAGGAACAATCCTTCTAATCATTAGTGAGGCTCCTCCCTGAAAAATGCCTCCAGCTTCCTCGTTTCAAATTTCTTCAAGATTTTCGCACATTTCTGTGGGTCTAAAGTCTTAAACTCCAATCCGAGAGTTACAAGCAATCGCTGAACATCCTTCGCAATATCTGGCGCTACAAGAATTCCTCGCACCTCTCGATTTGCTCTACTTTTTACTGCGTCGATGTATTTTGAAAGTTGAAGCGCTGCTTCTTTGCCCGCTGTTTTACGTTTAATCTCTGCAACAACAAGTTTTCCATTCTTGTCTGTGCCATAAAAATCCATAAAGCCTGGTTCAACCTTCTTCTCGTAACTTATTGGTTTGAAACCTTCCTCTAAAAGCGAAGGCTCCAATAATATGGCTTTGTGCATGTCCTCCTCACTAGCGTAAAGAGCGAACTCTCCTGAATCCACAAGACTTAAGGCGGAAACCAATTGGATTCTGTCAAAAAACACCTTAACCGACTCATGCGGCTTTTGCCTTACAGCACGAATCTCTAATGCGTTGTCTCTAGCTTGAACTTGAAAAATGCAGCCCGGAGGCTGCCAATTAACTGGTTCATAACCGACTGAACGATGAACGAGAAGCGAACCATCCTTTTTAATTATTAATATGCGTTCGCCAGGTTCAAGTTTGGATTTTGCTCTGCCAATGTAATGCGCCCAACAATTGCCCACTACAAGCAGTGTTCTGCGTTGAGAAACAGCCTCTTTAACGGCTTCTTCTGCTTCAGCAACAGTTGGGTTCACCAAAACGTTTAGGCTGGACAATGCTTTTTCGCCAATAGATTTAGAAGACTTCTGCATACATAAGATTTCTGAAGACCCGTCCATGAGCTACTGGAATAAGAAACGTGACATAATGCAACGCTACGATTTGACAGCGCACATTTATGACATACGATACGCTGAAGAGCAAACTACGAAAATTGAAGCAGCACTAAAGAGCTTGAAAAAGGAAAAGGAAAATTACAGGCAGGTTTTGGATGCAGGTTGCGGAACTGGAATTTTATTATGTTATGTTGCGAACAAAGCAGAAGCAATGCTTGGATTGGATATTTCTAGGAAAATTTTGCTTCTGGCAAAAAAGCGTGCAAAAAATTTTCAAAATGCGCATCTGATTCTGGCTGACGCAGATAACATGCCTCTAAAAGACAGAATCTTCAGCCACGTTTTTAGCATAACACTCATTCAAAACATGCCCGAACCCATTAAAACCTTGAAAGAAATAAGACGGATTGCAGAAGATGGTGCAAAAATCATAGTGACTGGCATGAAAAAGGCTTTCACCTTGGAAGAATTTGAAGAATTATTGCAAAATGCCGGCTTGAAGATTGTTTCTTTGAAAAGTGAAGACTTGAGATGCTACGTGGCGGTTTGCACCAAACTTTGTCGTTAGGATTTTACGGCTTTTAGGACTAAACTATATATGAAAGTTGAATATTAGGCTATATTTCAACTATGGCTAACACATCGTGAAGATGTGATTTGGCGGGTTTGCGGATGCCGTTAAAAACATTAAAAACTGACACTGCTAAAACATTGACGTTAGAATGGGTTTTGCACGTAAAAAATTACAAGTTAGCCATCGACAAAAGCCTCTGTGTGGGCTGTCAAATCTGTACTTTGGCTTGTCCGAAAGAGGCTATTAAAATTGAAAAACAGTCTAAAATTCAGGGAGAAAAGGCTAAGAAAGCTAAAATTGATGTTAATCTGGCGCAGTGCAATTTTTGCGGAATATGCGACTTGCTATGCCCGTATGGAGCAACAAAAGTGACAGTTAACGGTGAACATATCCTTTCGGTGATTGAGAAAGAAAGCTTCCCGCAATTGGTTCGCGATATTCAAGTGGACGCAAGCAAATGCCCAGTGGATTGCGTCGAATGTGAAGAAGCATGTCCCCTTGATCTAATCAAGGTTACAACGCTGATGTCTGATGGAAAAGTTGTTGCAGATGTGAAGTCGCTGACCAAGAAGGAGAGAAAGGGGCTTCAAGTAAAAGTTGACGTTGAAAAAGAACGTTGCCCTTGCTGCAGAATCTGCGAGTGCAAGTGCCCTGAAGGCGTCATGCGTGTGCGAAAATTCATTCACGGAAAAATCCTCATTCACCCTGAAAAATGCCCTGAAGGCTGTGAAGACTGCTTGGATGTGTGCCCAATAACTGGTGCGCTTTATTATTCTGACAAAGACAAAAAGGTGCATACGGATGAAATGTTTTGTATCTACTGTGGGGCGTGCAAGGTTGTTTGCCCTGTTGAAGAAGCCCTAGAGCTTAAACGAACCAGAATAAACCACACTCCCATTCGCTCTGGGACGTGGAATAAAGCTCTGGAAAAGTTAGCCTCACCAATTGAGATAACTAAAGAGTTGAAGGCTAAAGGTTCTCGGAAAGCGATGGATTCTGTGGAGAAAAGATTGGGATGGAAGAGTGCGTAGTATGGCTGAAAGCAAAGCTGAAAATGCAGAGCCAAGAATAGGCGTTTTCATATGCCACTGCGGCTTGAACATAGCAGGCGTATTAGACATAAAAGAACTATTGGAATACTCAAAAACGCTACCCAATGTCGTCTACGTGAAAGACAACCGTTACACATGCGCTGACCCGGGACAAGAGGAGATTAGAAAGGCGATAAAGGAGCATAAGCTTAACCGTGTTATTGTTGCAGCTTGCTCACCGCGAATGCATGAACCAACATTTCGCAGAACCGTTTCCGATGTTAACTTGAACCCGTTTCTTTTTGAAATGGCAAACATCCGCGAATTCTCATCATGGTGTCACCCAAGCACACCAAAAGAAGCCACAGAAAAAGCAAAAGACCTAATAAAAATGGCTGTGGCAAAGGCGAGACTCCTGCAACCGCTTCAAACCATAGAGGTTCCAGTAACCAACAAAGCGCTTGTCATAGGCGGCGGCATAGCTGGAATGAACGCTGCGCTGGACTTGGCTGAGATGGGCTTTAAGGTGTATTTGCTTGAAAAAAGCGAAAGCATTGGAGGTCACATGGCACAGCTGGACAAAACCTTTCCGACACTTGACTGTTCCATATGCATTGAAGGTCCAAAGATGGTTGACGTTGGGCGGCATCCTAACATTGAGATAATAGCTTTTGCCGACTTGGTAAGTGTAAGCGGGTACATTGGCAATTTCAAAGTTAAAATTAAGAAAAGCCCGCGGTATATAATCGCAGATAACTGCACTGGTTGTGGTGAATGTAAAGAAGCTTGTCCGATTGAGTTTCCTAACGAGTGGGACATGAATCTTGGGGTTAGAAAAGCCATATCTGTTCCGTTTGACCAAGCGGTTCCGCTTGTTTATACGATTTACAAGGATTATTGCATTGAATGTTACAAGTGTGTCGACGCTTGTGGAGCAAGACAAGCCATAAACTTTGAGCAGCAACCCGAGGAAATAGAGCTGGATGTGGGTGCAATAGTTGTGGCAACGGGTTATGACATATACATGCCCTATGATAATGCTCTTTATGGGTATGGAAAATACATAAACGTAGTCACATCCTTAGAATTTGAAAGGCTTATACTTGCGGCTGGACCGACTGGCGGAAAGGTTGTCAGGGCTTCTGACGGACAGAAACCGCACACAATAGCATTTATCCAATGTGTTGGCTCGCGTGACCAAAACAAATATCCATACTGCTCAAACTTCTGTTGCATGTACACCTTGAAGCATGTTGTTCAGCTAAAAGAGAAGTATAAGGAAGACGTAGAGGTTTACGTTTTCTACATGGACATGCGAAGCAACTTTAAAGGTTATGAAGAATTTTTTGACCGGGCAAGGGAGCAGGGTGCAAATTTTGTTCGTGGAAGAGTAAGTCGCATATTGGAGGTTCCGGAAACAAGGAATTTGGTTATTCATGCTGAGGACATGACGCTCGGCGAGCCTATTGAGATTGAGGCTGAAATGGTTGTTTTGGCGACTGCAGCCATACCCAAGAAAGGTACTGAGGAAATAGCCCGCATCCTCAATTTAACACGTGGCGCTGACGGCTTTTTCATGGAAAGCCACCCCAAACTCAAACCGATAGATGCGCCGACTGATGGAATATTCCTTGCAGGAGCATGTCAAGGACTGAAGGACATACCATACAGCGTCTCACAAGGCAGCGGCGCAGCCTCAAGAGCAGCAACAGTCCTCTCGAAGCCAAAATGGAAAATCGAACCCATAGTCTCTGTTGTAGATGAGAGTAAATGCAGAAATGTTACAAGCAAATGTGGCATCTGCGCTGAACGATGCCCGTATGGATCAATAAAAATCGAAGAGAAAAAACCAGCGCAAGTGATAACTGCGATGTGCCACGGATGCGGAACATGCGTTGCAGAATGCCCTGCAGATGCCATAACGCAAATGCACTTCACAGACGCTCAAATACTCGCTCAAATAAGAGCGGCTTTGGAAACAGATCCTGAAGACAAGATTTTGGCTATCTTATGTAACTGGTGCAGCTACGCAGGCGCAGACTTGGCCGGTACGAGCAGATTTGAATATCCGCCAATAATACGCCCAATAAGAGTCATGTGTTCAGGAAGGGTTGACCGCGACTTTATTCTTGAAGCTCTCAGACTAGGTGCTGGAATGGTTCTGGTTGGCGCCTGCCACCTGCCCTACGATTGCCACTACATAAGCGGAAACTGGAAAATGAAAGCCAGAATGGATGCTTTGGCGCCTATGTTGCAGAAGCTTGGATTAAGCCCGGAAAGATTTCGCGTGGAATATGTTTCTGCTGCTGAGGGTGTCAAGTTTGCTGAAGTTGTCAGAGAGATGACCGAGCAGTTACATGCATTGGGCAATGATAGGATTAAGGCTGAAAATGCGAAATTGCGACCAGTATTGGAGAACATGCTTAAGCGGAAAGAGAAGAAGTAATTCTAGCTAAACTTCTTTTTAGCCACATAATAGATTGCACCTGTCACTAATCCTGCGATACCTATCATCCAAACCAAAGGCGAAACGAAAATAATGAAAGCCAACAATGCTAGGCACGTGACTATGCCAAAGGTCGGCACAATCCTCGGATACATTCTTTTCTGAACTTTCAATCGGAAAGCCGAAACATTGGCAAAAGCATAATAGAAAAGTAATGCAAAGGTGCTTATGGCTACGACCTTTTTGAGGTCTACAAACAAGACAAGCACTAACATTAAAGCTCCTACAATCCAAATTGAATAGTAAGGAGTGTTACATTTTGAATGCAGTTTGCCTAGGGTTTGCGGTAGGTCTTTTCTCTTAGCCATTGCGTAAGCCATGCGTGAGACTCCTAAGATTGATGTGAGTAGGACGCTTGCTGTTGCTAGCAATCCTCCGATGGAGACTATGTAAGCTGTGGTTGCATTTCCAGTTATGCCTATGGCTTCTGTTAGTGGCGAATTTGAACCTGAAAGGGTGGCTGCGCCTACGAGTCCGACGGCTATGATGCCGACAAGCAAATAGAATATTGTGGATATGATTAGCGATAAAAGTATAGCTCGGGGAACATTCCGCCTCGCATCTTTGACTTCTTCCGCAACTACTGCTATTCTTGCGAAGCCTGCGTATGCAAAGAAAATGTAATACGTACCGTAGAATACTCCGATTTCGAAAGGAGCAAACGGAACGAAATTTGCAGTGCTAACATATCCTAAACCAAAAACAACAAAGAATGCCAAAACAAGCAGTTTAGCCACGACAAGAAAATTGTTGAAGAGGGCTGACTGGCGAATTCCGAGGAAGTTAAGCGTTGTGAAGGCTATGCAAAGTGTGGCTGCAACGAGACCAGCGTTTAAACTTGGGAACATTGCTGTCAAATAATAAGCGAATCCGAGGGAGACGGCTGCACCAGTGAAAGTGTTGGAAAGCATCCACATCCACCCGACCAAAAAACCTGCAAAAGGCGAAACCAGTTGGTACGTGTATTCGTAGATGCTTCCTTCTTTTGGCTGCCACGCTGTTAGCTCGGCAAAACTTAACGCTGTGAATAATGCGATTATTGCTGAAATAAGCATGGAGACTACTAGGGCTGAACCAGCTAGACCAGCAGCAATACCCGTCACAACGAATATGCCCGCGCCAATGATTGCGCCGACGCTTATGGCTGTAGCATCAAACAAACCCAAAGACGGCTTCAGCTTTGATTCTTGGCTTTCTTCTTTATCCATACTTACCCCGGTTAAGAAAATCTGTTTTTAAAGCATCCGTTATTAAACCTTTAACATGAAAATCTAGAAAACTTTGCTACGATTTTCTTTGTTTTCCCAGTATTCCCTTGTTCGTAAGTATTGAATTTTTGCCTTCAGTAAGTCCATGTAGAATTCGTCTTCTTTTGGATGCATTTTTCCAAGAATTCTGAAGGCGGTTTCTGGTCCGACGCCTTTCACCTCTAATGCTATTATTGCTTTTTTGCCGTAGCTCAGTATTAGGTCAGCTGTGCGCCTTGCATGAGTCAAATCCTTCAACTCCTCTTCACTTAAATCCTTTCCTTCACGTCTATTCTTCAAAATCTCCCACACACGCTTCGTGTCCTGGCTTGGATATAAGAGCGCCAAAAGCTTTGAACCGCATTTTTGGCATGCTGGTTGTTCTGGCAAACTTCTAACCTTTTTTTCACCTGTCCATTCACAGCACGACATGCATAGAAGTGTTGCGGTTCTGGCTTCTATTGCCATTTTCATTTTGTCTATGTTGCTCAACAAAACGCGTTCTGGAGCCATCAGCTCTGACGTGTCTGAATATTTTTCAAGTATGTGGTATGCTAGCGGCGTGGGCTTTTCAGAACGATACAACGTGCTAACTTTCATTTTTCCCTCTTTAACTTCGCGCATTATTTCCTTTACCTTTTCAACATCCACTTTTTCCAACATTGCTTCACGCAAAGTCTCATCATAAATAGGCGTCTCCTTGAACTGCGTTGGTAACTGACTCTGCCTCTCTGGACCCATAGTTTTTCCACGTGGCAAGGCGCCGAATCTTTCAGCCACAAACTTCATTTTATATGAAAACGGAAATCTAGCCTCCAAATAGTCATCAAAGTCTTTTTCCACTTCCTCATCTGTTAAATTGAAGAGTGTTACGGGTAGTTTTTCCACTTCTTTTTGCGTCAGATTTCGTGGTGTTTCTATCAGCAAGCGGTAACCGTCGTTCCACCAGCCAACTATAAATTCTCTATCCGAAAGTATCGAGTCAAATATGCCGCCTAAAGTGCGGTTGACTAGTTCACCAAAACAAGCATGAATTATTAGGTATTTGTCAAAGGCTTCAATCAAAATGTGGTTGTGAGTTGGCAGAGGAGCTCCTTCTTTCTGGTGCTCTTCAACTTCATGGACAGCATCCATCAAAGCACTTTTCTTCGTGGAGAGTTTTTCGGCAATTTGCTCCGCAGCCAAATCGGCTTTTCCCGTTTGCTTCAATGCCTTTCCTATTTCTTCTCGCATTCTTCCTGTTTCCTGCGCAAGTTCGAATGGAACTGGCAGCATTTCTCCGTCCCATCCCGGAATCGCCGCAAAAGGGTCTTCTGATGGAACCACGTAAACCGTGCCTGTTTCCTCTTCTATTTGGACTATGCGCCACGCTCTTCCTCTGACAATGAAGTTTAAGCCGACGCGGGCTCTCAGAGCCATGAATTCGTCGCCTAACGTGCCTATTTTTCTGTCTGAAATTATGTTTACTATTGGGTAGCGTCTCTCGTCTGGAATCATGGATAAATTCTCATAATAGTAGCCTCGTGTCTTTCGGATTTTTTTCAAAATTTTTCCTTCTTCTTCAAATCTTAATTCGTTGAGGCTGTCTAAAAAGTCTATCACGTCTAGAAGCTCATCTTCCGTTAGGTTTCTATAGGGATAAGCCCTACGCACTACAGTCAAAAGCTCCTTCGGGCTTATGGTTCCTTTGTCCATAAGCATTCCAGTTATTTGGTGGGCCAGAACATCCAAGGCTTTTTCGTGGATTAAGACAGGTTCAAGTTTGTTTTCGTAGGCGTTTCTCACTGCCGCTATTGATTCCAGCGCGTCGTCTGGAAAGGCTGTTACAATGACTCCTTTTGAGAGCATGTCTAGGCGATGCCCACTGCGTCCGACTCTTTGGATTAGGCTGCTAA
>Ga0315314_1001548_pt1 | contig 20652 bp, 18 predicted proteins | sample TDP9_MG_FD_203631 | JGI IMG/M metagenome (GOLD analysis project Ga0315314, IMG submission 203631) | Freshwater sediment microbial communities from Lake Towuti, South Sulawesi, Indonesia - TDP9 | ecosystem: Environmental > Aquatic > Freshwater > Lake > Sediment | place: Indonesia: South Sulawesi... | reverse complement strand
CAGAATAGCTCACGGCAGCTTCGCCGAAGAGCTTCAGCTCAAGATATTCACCAATGGATAGCCAGCGACAGACCCGATTGAATAAATCCGGTCTGTTGCGAGCGAACCAGCGGAAGAAGGCTGGGAGATAAGAAGGATGAAAATGGCAACCCGTTCGGTCGTGCACCTCCGCTTCATCAAATTCCGTCCTTAGACCAGTAACCTCACTCTCTGCTCGGGTGTCTGCATACGCAACGAGCGGCGTTACTGCTCCTCCATCTTCATCCACCCCGAGGATGTTTGTCACAAAGGTGCATGAGGCGACAGCCCTGATCTTCCCTGCTAAGGGACGTGCCTTCGTCATCACCTCGTCTACACAACGCCACACAAGTTGGAGCAGGACGTCAGGATCAGTTTCGGTTGAACCATCTGCGGCGGGACGGATTCCGTGCAACTGGCGAGCTTTAGCTCCTTTCACGGCACGTCCAAGCCGGTCGAAGAGAGAAGCTCGCACCGAAGAGGTGCCAATATCGAGAGATAATATTAGGGGCGCATGAGCCAATTCTCGTGTTACCGTAGACATGTAACGATTTCCCTTCTCAATCCGATCAGATCATGATTTTCATGATACCACAGTTAATGGTAAAGGAGAAACCTAAGATATCGGGGATTGGTAAAGCCTCACTGAAGCGTGGGTGAAAGATTATAATAGGACAGGAATATCTCCCTGCCTACCGGCAGGCAGGCAAAAATCTTATCAAGCGGGTGATCTAAGATTGTTGTTGGCAAAGGTAACTCCCCTCGTGCGAGCATGATCTCCGCAGTGTCCATAGTATTCTTGCAGTTGAGGGACAAGATAAGGTTTCCGCCCTGCCTTCGCCGAAGCGGCTACGCGCAGGCAGGTATAAGATTTTCTCCGACATCCCTGCCCTGTACCATGTTAGGTTCAGGGCCTGCCCTATTCTGAGAAGTTTCCCTTGAAAAGCGAGGCATTACGAAGAATCTCAGGTTTTTGTTGACGATCATCCTTTCATCTGGTATGAAAAGGATGATCTTTCACCCGTTCGGCCGGGCGAAGCCCCGCCTTTGAAGGTGAGGTAGAAGAGCGCGGCTCAGGGTGAACCTCGAGCAAGCCCCGGCCTTCAGGCCGGGGAGTCGAGAGGTTCACTTATGCATCAAACAACCTCAATCCGGGAACTGTGAACGGATATATTGCTTCACAGAATAGATTCGAAAGGAGGAGGAAATGATGAAAAAGAAGCTGACCCGATTTGATCTTCAAAGCATGAAGGATTCCGGCAAGAAAGCAGTCTGGATCACATCCTATGATTACTGGACTGCCCAATTCGCCGAGAGAGCAGGTATGGATATGATTCTAGTGGGGGATTCTCTCGGGATGTGCGTCTACGGCTACGAAGGCACCATTCCCGTGACGATGGACCAATGTATCTACCATTCTGAGGCGGTTCGTCGAGGGGCTCCCAATACTTTTGTCATTGGCGATATGCCTTTTCTTTCCTATCAGGTTAATGTCGATGAAGCCGTTCGAAATGCTGGCCGTTTTTTCAAAGAGGCGAGGGTCGATGCGATCAAACTCGAAGGTGGCAGAAGAGTCTATCCCCAAATTCAGGCCATCTCAGATGGAGGGATGCTCGTCATGGGCCATATTGGCCTGACTCCGCAGAGCTCAGGCCAGCTTGGCGGATTCAAGGCACAGGGCCGAACAGCTGAGTCTGCGATGGAGTTGATCGAAGATGCGAGGGCCGTTCAGAAAGCGGGGGCCTTTTCCCTGCTTGTGGAGGCTGTCCCTCCGGAGGTTTGTAAAATCATTCGTGATGAACTGACCATTCCTGTTTACAGCATCGGGGCCGGAGTGGATGCGGATGGTCAGGTCATGATCGTCAGTGACATTTTGGGAATTTTTCAGGCCTTCACGCCGAAGTTTGTAAAGAAGTATGCGAACCTGGGAGACGAGACGTTGAAGGCCCTCGAGACGTATGTTGAAGAGGTGAGGACAGGAAGGTTTCCGGAAATGCAGCATACATATAGCATGCTCGAAGGGGAACACGCAAAGCTGGTGGCTGCTTTGAAAAAGTAATTGAAGAAGGAGAAGAACGATGAACCTGAGAGAGAGCCTGAGAATTGAATCTTCTGTATTGGAGGAGGTCAATCGCTTCCTCCTCGATCCAGAAAATCCTGTCATCGATCCGCTGCTCAAGGTGATTGCGAAGTATGGAACTCCAGAGGAGATCAATGCCAAAGCCCGGGAGGCTCGCCAACTTCCGAACCTTTTTGGAAAACTGAAGGAGATGGGTTCTCCCTATCTAAAAGATCTCGAGTGGCTCATGGCGGAAAGAGAGAAAAGGTCTTTCATTTCAATCGCTGATTTCCGAAGGAAGGTGCTTGGGAAACATGTCGATGAGATGTCTTTCGATGAAGGAAAAGCTGTGACACTTGAAATCAGTGCTCTCCAATACTTTCCATGGCTGATCACAGAGGCTCGACATGCGATCGAGAGACAGGAGGTCATGCCCGGAAGATACATCCGGGTTCGGAAGATGAAGGAGCAGGAAAAAGACCAAGGAGATATCCTGGCCATGGCGGCTGCCATGCAGGTTGTTGGAGCGAGCTACGTCGAGACCTTAGATACGAAAGGAACCGATGGATCGAATGTCCATCTCGGGGGGCCTGCAACGATCACAGGATATTTTGGAGGGATTGGGCAACCGAATGAACACGCCCTCCAGTGGATCGATGAGTATCTCTACTATTACACCCGGTATGGAATACAGCAGGTGCTCAATATCAATCCAGGAACGGTCCTTTTAGGTTACGTCCTCCATAAATTGGGAGTCGATATGGAGTTTAAGATTTCTGTCTTCATGGGCAACGATAATCCATATTCTGTTCTGTGGACGTTGATGACGGCCAAGCTCTTTTCGCGAAAAGATGGTTCCACACCCCTGGTTGGCTTCAATCTGAGCAACTCGGTCGATTGCCAGACTTTGGAATTATCGGCTGAAATCCGCAGAAATTTTGGCTTGGAAGAAAAAGTCCGGATTGAACATCATATCACCGAGACATGGAAGAGCATCGTGCGGCAACCTTACGATCGGCGGCGCGATCTCTTGGAAGTCGCTTCCCGAGTGCCCAATATCTCAGCCAAACACGAAGGAGGCAATCCCGAGGTGGAACAGACACGAGAGCACGCCTCGGATGTTTTAGACTACTTCCGGGATAAAGAGGAGATCCTTTCCTCCGGCGATATGCCTCTTTTAGAAAAGAATTATATGGATAAACACGATGCGGTCAACCAAACGGCACGGGTCTTAACGGAAAAGGGGCTGGCTTTTGTGGCGGCATGGAATCTTCATGGAAGCTCCGCTGTTTAGAGACTATGTCGCAATTACTATTTTGTCACCCTGAATTTATTTCAGGGTCTCGTAACCGTTTGATTTCATTAGATGCTGAAACAAGTTCAGCATGACATTTTCGACCATTCCACCCATTGTGACACAGTCTTTTAGGCTGGAGGCTTCAGATGAACCATTCTGACGAGGGGGTTCAAAGTCTGTTCAAGTTTTTCAAAATGGGTTCCATAATCTTTTCGATACGACTCTTTGTGCCTGCAAAACGGAAGTATTCTGCATCGGAAAGGGGTTGTTGAGGTGGGCCCATCTTAAACCCCCTTACTTCGAGCGCGGTTTTAAATCCAAGAGGGAATGGGATCGAAAACATCGCCCGAATCAGCAACAGAATAGAGAATTGGAGTTCTCTCGCCTTATCGTAGTCTCCCTCTCGCCAGGCATTGTAAATTCCCACCATGATCTCCGGAAGGATGCCCGCTGTGGCGGTCATACATCCCTTTGCACCGACCATCAAGGCGGGAAAGAGAATATCCTCGCGACCGATGAGAAAAGAGAGATCTTCCCCGATCAATCGGATCTTGTCCATGTAATGGAGAAGATCGACCATGCTTCCACTGGAATCCTTCATGGCTACGATATTCTTTCTGCGAGAGAGACGTTTCACTACATCGTAACTGATCGGAGGGGCGAATAACGGGATGTTGTAGAGAATGATCGGGAGATCGGTCGCATCGCTGATCATCTCAAAATGGTGCTCCATATTATCCTGACTGATGGGATAATAGTAGGGAGGAGCGATCACCACCGCCTCACAGCCAATCTCCTGGGCTTTCTTAGCCAATCGAATGGAATCCTCCGGACGGGTTGAGGCAACTCCGGGTGTCACAGGGACCCTTCCCCGTGCTTGATCATGGACGATCTGCATGAGAAAGACCTTCTCCTCAAAATCGAGATGGATAAATTCACCGACTGAACTGATCGGAAAGATTCCATGAACCCCTCTCTCGATCACGAAGTCGACCATCTGGCGGACAACGGCTTCGTTAATCGAACCATCTTCGAAAGGAGTCATCATCGCCACATAAATTCCTTCTGGCTTGAACATGGGTTCTCTCCTTGTAAAGAAAATGTCAAATGTCAAAGTTCAAAGTGTAACTCAACCCTTCAGGGTTGATTTAAATCAAGGCTAAAGCCTTGAGTTACAGCATTTGTCCTTCGTTTGACATTTGTCATTTTGGTTTTATTTAGGGAAGCCTCAATTTCTTCAACGTCTCTGGCTTGGGTCTTCCTTCCTCGTCCCATCCTCTCACAAAATAATATTCTCTCAGCATCGTCTCTAAATCGACCACCCGACCCTGGGAAGGGCCTTCCTTAAGGCGTTCCGTGAGGAATCGGCTCGGTAAAGAGTCCTCTTTCCTGGTCAGGCCTTCCCTGAGATTGAAGAGTCTCACCAAATTATTCGTTCTCTCTCCAATCCGTAATACATCTTTGGGTGATGAGAAGGATTCGATCCCTGTCACAGAGTGAAGGAATTGGACGATATGCCTTAAGCTGAGTGAGAAGATGGTAAAGAGGCATGTCACCGAGGAATTAATGACGGTGAACAGATCCTGCTGACTCTTGACGAACTCTGCCTTGAATTCCGTTGAGAATGGATCGATCCGTTCCTCCGCTGAGAGGAGCTCCGCTCCAATCGGCCATGAACGGAGGTGGCAGGCGCCCCGGTCGCTGGTGGCATAGGCCAACGCAATCCCTGTCGAACCCCTTGGGTCGTAAGCGGGCATCTCCAAACCTTTGACGTGCATAGCAAAGGATTCGGAGTCTTTCCCGATCACTGTGGCCATCCTCTTTACTCCCTCTCCCCAGAGAAGACCTGAGCCTTCCCTTCTTCCGATGAGATGGATTGCCCGGATGATTCCTTCATCATCGCCAAATCGAAGGGGAAAACCGGCATTGGGCTCTTCCAATACCTCCTTCTCCATGCACTCCATGAGGAATCCAATGACGTTTCCTGTAGAGATGGCGTCCAGGCCATAGAGATCGCAAAGGTATTCGGCCTGAATGATCGAAGGGATATCCGCATTTTCGCACTGAGCTCCAAAGCTCCAAACATTTTCATACTCGGGTCCTTCGACGAAGGCGCCTTTGTACTTTCCCTCCTTCACTTCTGAGATCTTGCTGCAATAGATGGGGCATCCGTAACAAGCCTTGTTTCGAACGTAAAATTCTTGGATTGCTTCTTCATTTACAATGGATCGGCCCTGGAAGACTCCTTTCTGAAAATTTCTAACTGGATGAACTCCAGCCTCATTCATACAGGAGAGAATGGTGTTCGTTCCATATTTCTGACGACCGCCTCCGGAGTCGGGGTGGATGGCCATCTCGTTGAAGGCCTCCCGACAGATCCTCATGAAACGCTCTGGATCTGCAATCGTGATAGGAGAATGGCCTCTGATGGCGATCGCTTTCAAATTCTTCGATCCCATCACGGCACCAGCGCCTCCTCTACCAAAGGCCCTTGCCTCGGAGATGATGTTTGCGTACCGCACCCTTTTCTCGCCAGCCTCACCGATACAGGCCGCGCGAAATTCCTCTCCGAAATGGCTTTTAATCCACCGATGGGTCGTGAATGTATCCCTTCCCCATAATTCTCTGGCGTCTCGGATGTCAATATTTTCATTATCCACTACGACCATGACAGGTTGAGAGGCTGCTCCCCGCAGGATGATGGCGTCATAGCCTGCCATCTTCATCTCCGGGCCGAAGGATCCTCCGCAATTGGCGTCAAGCCAGTAACCCGTAGCTGGACTCTTACACGAGACGATGCATCGTCCACTGCCAGGGACGAGCGTTCCTGTTAACGGACCGGTAGCAAAGATTAAGATATTCTCAGGTCCAAAAGGATCAGATTCCGAAGGCATGCGGTCGAAGAGCCACCTAACTGCCAATCCCTTTCCTCCAATATATTCCAATGCGAGGTCGAGGTCTAAGGAAGTCTGTTTGGCTTTGCTTTGGGTGAGATCGATTTCCAATACCTTTCCAGCATAGCCGCTCAGTTCCGATTTCATCTCACTCCACCTTCAGGACTGCTTTGGTCGGACACCATTTTACACATTGGAACTCTCCAGCACAGGTGTCGCAAAAGAATGGAAATTTTTTAGAGACCTCGGTTTGAATTCCTCGATGGGGGCAGGCGTCAGCGCAAAGAAAGCAACCAGTACACTTCTCCTCATTCATCCTGAGATATCCATTCCAGGAGAGCGCGGCTTCTGGGCAGACCTCGATGCATTTTTTGGGCTCACAGGCAATGCATAGGAAAATCTTCTCCTCCTCAGGCCAGTTGGAGTGGATGCGGATTCTTGACCGCTTCGGTGCGATCGAGCCTTCATGGGCAAGGGAGCAGATGATTTCACAGATTCTGCATCCGGTACACAGTAACGGATTGATCTTCATCATATATTAGTTGAGTTTTAACTCAAATTCCAAACACCAAGCACCAATTACCAAATAAATTATATCCAATTTTGATGTTTGGAATTTGGGGATTGCGGATTATTTGGAATTTGGGATTTGGTCATTTCCTTAAAAAGAGGGTCCGATTCGGTTGATGGCGAATTCTCGATGGCCCAAGATCTCGCTCTTCGTCAATTTCCCAGAGGCAACCCTCAGGACTTCCCTAAAGATCTTCTCTCCCATCTCCTGAACACTTTTCCCTCCGGTGACGATTTCACCCGCATTGATGTCCATGTTATCTTTCATCTTTGAATAGAGAAAGGAATTACTGGCTATCTTTATCACTGGAGCAATGGGTGAACCCATGGGAGTTCCACGGCCAGTCGTAAAGGCAATGATCTGGACACCTCCTGCCAACAACCCTGTGACGGATTCGGCATCGTGTCCAGGCGTATCCATGAGAACCAACCCTTTTTGGGTCGGGGTTTCGGCATACTCAAGGACCTCCATGATCTTGCTCGTTCCGCCTTTCGTCACACATCCCAGTGATTTCTCTTCCAGTGTCGTGATCCCTCCTTCGTAATTACCAGGTGCTGGATTTGCCCTTCCGATGTCTAATCCTAAATTGAGAGCTCGCATCTCGGTCCGTCTTACAATCTCTAAGATTCTCTTTCTCACCTCTTTATTTATGGCTCGTCTGGCAAGGACATGTTCGGCTCCAATACTTTCTGTTGTCTCTGAAAGGATGGCCGTTCCGCCTTCCTTGATAAGCAGGTCACTCGCAATGCCCAGAGCTGGGTTTGCAGAGAGACCTGAGCAGGCATCAGAGCCTCCACATTCCACTCCGAGAATCAATGAATTGAGGCCGACCTTTTCTCTCTTCAAACGCGAGGAATAAGCACACATCTCTTTGGCAATTTTGGTCCCTTCCTTCACAGTTTTCAGGGTTCCTCCGACCTCTTGGATGACGAGACTCTTAACCGGTTTGTTTGACTCAGCAATTCCTGAGGCGATCAATGAGGAATCGACGACTTCACAGCCCAATCCAACGACCAGAACAGCGGCCACGTTTGGATTTTTGCTAATGCCGACTAAAGTCCTGGCTGTTTGTTCTGCATCAAAAGGCAACTCGGCACAGCCGTGGGGATGGGAAATCGCAACAGTTCCTTTCACATTTCGGGCAATGGCGCCACACACTTCGCTCGCACAGACAACCGAAGGGAGTATGACCACGTGGTTTCTAACGCCTACTTTTCCATCAGGTCGCTTATAGCCTAAGAAATTCATTTTCCTCAGCCTCAATCTTAACCTTAACCTTGACCTTGACCTTTATTTTTACTTTTGCTCTTTCCCCGTTGGCCTACGACATTATGAATGTGGACCAATTCTCCTGTCTGGATCTTTTGAATCGCTCTCCCAATTCGCTCCCCGTATTTGATGACAGGAGCCCCTTTGGATATCGTTCGAAGGCAGACCTTATGGCCGAAAGGGATTTCCTCTCTCACCTCGATCTTCTTTCCTTTTAGGGATAGAAGAAGCGTTTTTGGCTTGATGGGAAATTTTGCAGTGGCAACATTATCCTTTGGATGGCTGAGAATGACTTTCTTATCAACGTCTTCCAGCTTCATACTTCCTCAATATATACAAGAATTTTAGATGAAATTCCATAGGCTTCGGGATTTAAGAAAGAGGGGCCGGGGAGGGAATTCTCCCCGGCATTTGGGAGGTCTTTAGAAGGGCCGATCCTTGATGGTCCATACGAAAAAGTAGACAAGAAGGATCGCTCCCCAGATGAGGTTGACTGCCAGGGAGATCCCTCGTGGTCGTATCTTCTCTGGCAGGAGTCTGCGGTTCAGGATGATCACCATAAAAGTGATATAAGCCTGAGCTGCTGTGCCAAGCCAGTTGGCAATCAGCCAGATGATATAAGGAGTTTTCAACCAGATGCCGATGAGACCATAGATAACCAAGGCGCCCAGCATAATGAAGTACCAGTAACGGTAGGATTTTTTACCAAACGTATCAGGGTGCTCAAGGAAGAAAGCATCGGCCCATATCCGGGCAATGCCATCGTAGATGGAGAATTGAGAGTCGAAGAGGGCAAAGATGATGATGATCCCGAAGAATGCGAATCCAATCTGTCCATAAGCGGATTTGAAGATCTCTGAGAGGACGATGGCGATTTTCCATCCTGATGGAATATCCATTTTGTAGATTGTTTTTGCTGAAAAACCTGCCAGGCTGGCAAAATAGGTGAAGAAGACTCCTCCGAGGATGATAAAGAAGACGGCCAAAGTAATGGCATTTAACCTCATCCATTTTTTGAACTTGGCCAGTTCAGCGGCGTTGTTTGTATCGAAGATATATCCAACCCTTTGGATATCCTCGGGCCTGACCACCAAGCCTGTGACTCGGCCAAAGTACTTTCCCATGCCCATGCCTTTTTCCCGTACCCAGTAGGTATGCCAGAAGTTCCAGAATCCGCCGGCTGGTTGAAGGAGGAATGGTCCGATCATTCCCAATGTAATCCCGGCAGGAATTAAACCTACACTGAGCCAACCTTTAGCTGTTTGGGCTGCAGCCTCAGGCGTGCTCATCAAGACGGTGAAGAAGGCCAGGCCGAGATTGGCTACGACGAATGCTGCATACATAATTTTTTCTAAGGTGTTGTAGACATACCGGCTTGCTGCAAAACAGATAAAGACTGCTGCCAATGCTACGATGGACCATGCCTGCCATGTTCCGAAACCAAAGACCGCTGCTGCTCCTGCTGCCGCACCTGTGATCCACGCAGGCCAGGCCACTTGAACCCAGCAGAAGATAGCCGTTACCCAAGCCCATAACTTTGGAGGGCCGAGACGGGTGAATCCGTGAAGGACCGTCTCTCCAGTGGCCATGGTGTAGCGGGCAATCTCCTGGTTCAGAAATAATTGGCATACGCACGAGACCCAATAGAGCCAGAAGATACCCACGAAGAGTTTGGCTCCCATGAACCCGGCATGGTAGGCCTCAAAGCCGCCGACTGAAAGGGCTCCCAAGATGATCGCTGGTCCTGACCATTGGAGGATCCCTTTCAGGGAGAGCGGAGGAGGTTCTGGGAGTTCCCGGATCTCCCATGGGGGCTTAACATCCCCTGCCTTAACCGTACGAACGCCCTGTGCTTTCTCTTTTTCTGCCATCTTATCTACCTCCTTTCTTGGTTAGGGATTGACAGAAATATGACCAAGACCTCATACGACGGAAAGGACTATTTTCAACGATTTCTCATGAAGAAAACCCAAGAGGACCTTAACTGAGCAGGAGTTTATTAAATCCGATTTTGGAAGTCAACAGGATTTTTGATTGAAGAATGAAATCGATTGATTCAGAAGGAAATATTTGATAGCATCGAGCACGTAAAACATTTTTTCAAAAATGTCATGCCAAAGCTGAGATGTTTGATTATAGCTGACGATCTTACAGGTGGAGCAGATACGGGTGCTCAATTTGCAAAGAGAGGTCTCAGCACCTTTTTGATTTCTCTGTCGGGTGAACGGTCTATCGATTTCACGAAATACCTTAAGAGAGATGTCTTAGTGATTAATACCATTTCCAGGGGATTAAGTCCTGATAAGGCCTTTGCTGTGGTATCCAGTTCTTTGAAAAAATATGAGGAGAGAGATTTTCCCATCATTTATAAGAAGATCGATTCAACGCTCAGGGGAAACATCGGGTACGAAATCGATGCCATTTTAAAAGAGACAAATATTCGGCTTTGCTTCATGGCTCCCTCCTATCCCGAACAGAAAAGGGCCTTGGTGGGTGACATCATGATGGTTGGGGAAAGGCCCTTGTCGTTAACTGAGGTTGCACACGATTCCACCTCTCCCGTCAGGGAATCGCATGTCAGCAAACTCCTCCGAAATCAATCGAGACACAACATAGGGAGGATCGATCTAACCTATGTGGCTTCGGATGGTGAACGGTTGCTGGAGGCTGTGAAACGAGAGCAAAGAAGGGGGAAGAAAATCATCGTCTTCGATGCCTTTAGCCGTCAAGATCTGACCCATATTGTTGATGTCGCTTTCCGTATGAACAACATGCCCCTTTTTGTTGGTTCTGCTGGACTCGCTGAAGAGGTGGCGAGAAAATTATCTCCTGAATTGAAAGAAAGGGCTTCCTCCAAAAAAGAATCGGCGAAGAGATTTAAACATATTTTTATTGTCAGCGGGAGTGCCTCCAAGGTGACACATCAACAGTTGGAGCGAGTGGAAAGAAGAGAGATTCCGACGTTTCAACTGAACAAGGCCTTGTTCACGAGTGATGTTGCAAAAACTGAAACGATCGAGAAGGAGCTTTCCTTTAAGATTGTCAGCTCGTTAAACAGAAGACATGTGATCCTTAGGACCTGTTCGGAAAGGATTCTGGCCGAAGAGTCAAAAGGCCTACCCATCCACCTGAAGATTACAAAGACCTTAGCTTCCATTGCCCTTTCAGCACTTAACGAATCAAGCGTTAGCGCTCATGATTTGGCTTTAATCCTGACGGGTGGAGATACGGCATTGGGTGTTTTAGATCTGTCCAGGCCAGAAGGGGTGGAGATAGAAGGGGAACTTTTGGAAGGGATGATGAGGGGGCGTTTAATAGGAGGTGCCTATGATGGGCTCACCCTCGTCACTAAAGCGGGTGGTTTTGGAAAAGAAGATGCATTGGAGAAGATCATGGCGACCCTCGAAACAGGAGATTTACCCCGCCGATGAAAAATTGTCGAAAGGAGCCGAGAGATGAAGGCATTAGTAAAGGATAAACCTGTCAGAGGCGCGACGTTCAACGATCTTTCCATTCCCCACCTTGGGGAGGATGATCTATTGGTGAGAGTTCATGCCACTGCCATTTGTGGAACCGATATCCATATCTACCAGTGGAATGAGTATGCCTCGTCTAGGATCAAGCTTCCGCTTCTCTTCGGTCACGAGTATGCTGCCGAAGTCGTGGAGGTCGGGAAGAATGTGGCCCATTTCAAAAAAGGGGATCGGGTTGCAGCGGAAACCCATGTGCCTTGCGGCCATTGTTTTCAGTGCACCACTGGTCTTCAGCATATTTGTAAAGACATGAAGATTCTCGGGGTTCACATGGACGGGGCCTTTGCTGAATACTCTGTGTTGCCAGCCGTATGTGCATGGAGGTTGGATTCCGCGATCTCTTATGACATTGGCGCAACCATGGAACCATTTGGAATTGGGGTCCACGCCATGTCTAAAACGAAGCCGGCAGGGAAGAAAGTCATTGTCTTCGGATGCGGCCCGATCGGTATTTATACTCAGATGGTAGCCAAACTGAGCGGCGCGGAATATGTCATCGGAGTGGATGTGACCAGAGAAAGGCTTGATCTGGCAAAAAGGATGGGCACCGATATCGTTCTTAACTCGAAGGACGTCGATGTGGTTGAGGAAGTCAATAAGATCACAAAAGGGTTTGGCACGGATATTGTGGTGGAGCTGACAGGAAATAAGTCAGTGCTCAATGAGGCGACCAAGACCCTAAGACGTGGGGGGGATATTGTTCTCGTTGGCCTATTCTCGGGGATGGTTGAGTGGGATCTGGTAAACAACGTCATCTATAAGGAAGCCAATGTTTATGGTGTCACAGGTCGAATCATGTGGGATACTTGGTGGAAAGCCCAGAGTATGATCCTTTCTGGAAAGCTGGATCTGAGCCCTGTCATTACTCATTATTTTGATTTAAAAGATTTCGATAAGGCCTTTCAGTTGGCCGAGTCGGCCAAAACAGGGAAGATCGTTTTTCAAATTTAAGCCAATATTCTTTATAAGGAGGCAACGATGAACCAAGAAAAACATACTGTTCGCACCATTCAGGAAATGAAAGATCGGGGTGAGATTATCACCATGCTAACGGCCTACGACTACCCGATCGCCAAGCAGATTAATGACGCCGGGATTGACATGATTCTGGTCGGAGATTCGGCGGCAATGGTCGTTCACGGGCATCCGAACACGCTGAATGCCACGATGGACATGATGATCCTGCATTGCGCGGCTGTGGCACGCGCCTGCACCCGCACCATGGTCATCGCCGATATGCCATTTGGTTCGTTCCAGTATTCCGTTGAAGAAACCATGCGCAATGCCGCGCGCTTTGTCACCGAAGCGAAGGTCGACGGTGTCAAATTTGAAGCCGCCCCCAACCACATCGAAAAGACCCGTGCCATTGTCCAGATGGGTATCCCCGTGATAGGTCATGTCGGTCTCCATCCTCAGGCGGTCGGCGTGCTGGGTGGATTGAAAGTCCAGGGCCAGTCCCTTGAGACCGCCCGCAAAGTCGTGAGCGAAGCATTGGCGCTGGAGGAAGCAGGAGCGTTTGCAATCATCTTCGAAGCTGTCCCTGCCAAGCTGGCGGCTTACGTTACAAAGAGACTGCGCGTGCCGACCATCAGCATCGGAGGAGGCCCGGGTTGCAGTGGGCAACTGCTTGTCACCTACGACGTGTTGGGCCTGTTCGAAACATTCACCCCTAAATTTGCTAAAAAGTATGTCAACCTCAACAAACTGATTCGCGATGCGATCACTCAGTATCGCCAGGAGGTCCTCAATCAAAAATTCCCCGACGAAGAACACAGCTACGGCATGTCTGATGAGGTGATGGAGGCCATTGAAAAGGAGTTTGGGAAGACCGAATGAAAACAGATAAGAAATGGAGAAAACGATGGAAATCAAACAGGCGATCATCACGGGATTTATGGGGAAGCTGAAAGACCGCTTCAGCGAGTATCATGAGGCGAAGAGCCCTGAGGAAAAGATCGCGGCCGTAGCCAGGGTCAAGAGGAAAAAGAGGGGAATTCATCGCAAAAAGCTCAGGACCTTTCTAAGATGAAGAATATTTCATTGTGTCCTTATTCAACTGATCCGAAGTCTAAAATTTTTATACCTTAAGAATTCCAAAAGACGGAACCATAAAGAGAAACAACCCAAGAAGGAAGTTTTGACAATCCATGTCAGGATTTGGATTTAATCTAACCATCTCGTTATGGAGTATTTAAGAAATCCTCAAAAAGCGGGCTATTTCAATTGCATATTCTCAACCAATTTTCACTTGACAAAATAAATTAGCCGGTATATGTATATATTGAATTCAAAATTCAATATTCAAATTTTTATATGTCAATCATTAATCACATAAGCCTTCAATATTCCAAATAAAAATTGAATCATGAATAGCTTAGAGGTTGTTCAAAGGGGTTCAAGTTACATTTAGCTGGGCAGAGGAGGGTTGATCTGAAAAAGCGTCCACTGCCGCATTGATTGCCCGTCGGGCAGAAAGGGGGAGGATATATGGGAAAACAGGAAAAACTCAATAGAAGAACATTTCTAAAGATGGCAGGGGTAGCTGCTGGGGCTACGGCCTTGGGTGGAATTCCAGCGATTATCGCAGCTCAGAAACCACCGGCATACCCTAAGGGAACGAAACTTCATATGCTTCAATGGATCAATTTCGTCCCAGATGGAGATAAGGTCTTCCTTGCCCAGGCCGCTGAATTTGGGAAACAGATGGGAGTGGAGGTCTTTGTCGAAAGAATTGGGATGGGCGAGGTCAGGCCAAAAGTCACAGCATCGATTGAAGCAAAGTCTGGCCCTGACATTGCACTCATTCCGAACAATCTGGCTCATCTTTACACCGCGGCTCTGGTCGACGTAAGTGATGTTGCAGAGGAAATCGGGAAGCAGCAGGGGGGATATTACGAATTCGGAAAGGCCAATGCCTTCGCAGGAGGCCGCTGGATTGCTGTGCCACAATTTATTTACAGCTGGGCTTGGAATTACAGAGAGGATTGGCTCAAGGAAGAGGGAATCACAAAATTTCCAGAAACCTGGGACGAGTTTCGAGCCGTTGGGAAAAAGCTGAAGGCCAAGGGCAGACCCATTGGACAATGTTTTGGACACAGCGAAAACGACCCGAACAACTACTGTTATGCCCTTATATGGTGCTTTGGAGGAATGGAGGTCGAAAAGGATGGTAAAACTGTCGTTCTGGATAAGAAAGGGACTCTCGAAGCCATCAAATTCAATACCGCGTGCTGGAAGGAAGCCTTTGACGAGGGTAGTCTCACCTGGGATGACGCAAGTAACAACCGAGCCTTCTTGGCAGGAAGCATTTCGATCACAGGAAATTCACCCAGCATCTACATCGCCGCCCGGACAAAATTCCCCGATATCTATAAGGTGATGAACCATGCGCCCATGCCCGAAGGTCCGGCCGGTCGTTTCTATCAACTTCCTTCGCTCAATGCAGGGGTGTTCAAGTATTCGAAGAACCAGAAGCTCGCCAAAGAGTTCATCCGCTGGTATATGGATAAGAAGCAGTATGCGGATTGGTTCCATGTGATGGATACCTTTTCCATCCCACCTACCAAGGAGTGGTATAACGATCCCGTCTGGGAAAAAGATCCCAAATGCACCGTTTTTCGGGATGTGATTAAGGACGCTCGGGTGATCGGTTATGCTGGGCCTCCGGGGAAGAAGGCCACTGAGGTTCTTGCCAAATACATCGTCGTAGATATGTTTGTGAAGGCGATCCAGGGTGCCTCTCCTGAAGAGGCCTTGAAATGGGCTGCCGGAGAGATGAGAAAAATCTACGGCGCGTAATCTCATGATTCCCGCACTGGTATTTTAAATGCCGGTGCGGGATTTCAAAACCAAAAAACTCATAAGTCTCTCACCCTTGAGTAAGAGCAGCAGACCCACTTAATAAGGTAGGCCTCAATGTTTCGGTATCGTGAAGTCACGAAAAGGGAGAGGCAAGAATGGTTTTTCGCTTTTTGCCTTTTAAGTCCCGCTCTTTTGATGCTCTTAATATTTGTCTTATATCCATTTTTGGACGGGCTTTGGCTAAGTGTCTTAGATAAAGAAGTTGGTCATCCTGGCAAATTCATCGGTCTGAAGAACTTTTTTAAACTTTGGAATGATCAAATCTTTCGACGAACAGCCCAAAACACCGTCCTCTATACTGCAGCCGCAACCATCCTGAAGCTTGGATTAGGGATGATTGTTGCACTCCTACTCAACCAACTCATTAAATTTAAACGCATCGTTCGGGCCTCCATGCTTCTGCCATGGATTGTGCCTACGGTCTTAAGCGCCTTGGCATGGAAGTGGATGTTTGACCCAACCTTCAGTGTGGTCAATTTCTTCCTTTATAACTTGGGGATTACCACCAAACAGATTAGCTGGTTAGGGGGACCTGTACTTTCTCTTACCTCAGTGATTATTGTAAATGCCTGGCGAGGAATGCCTTTCTTTGCTATTACACTGCTTGCGGGACTTCAGACCATTAACCCCACTCTTTATGAAGCTGCAGACATCGATGGAGCGAGCGGTTGGCAAAGATTCTGGTATGTGACTTGGCCTCTCTTAATGCCAGTGACCATGGTGGTCGTTCTCTTCTCGGTGATCATGACCTTCGCTGATTTTCAACTCGTTTATATTCTTACAGGAGGGGGACCTGCCAATAGCACCCATCTCTTTGCCACCTATGCCTATCAGATCGGAATCGCGACTGGAAAAATTAGTGAAGGAGCAGCCGTCTCCTTGGCCATGTTTCCATTCTTGTTCCTGATCGTCGTCTTTCAACTCTGGTATATACGCCGAGAAGAGGAGGTGAAAGAAGAGGTTAAGAAGAAAAAGAGATGAGCCTGATCGTTTCTCGACGATGGAAAAGAGTATTCTATCTTTATATCCCGTTAGGGACCATCCTCACAGGAACCCTATTTCCATTTTATTGGATGGGAGTAACCGCCTTCAGACCGGACCAGGAACTCTATATCCCCTGGAATAAACCGAAATTTAATCCCTTCCTCACACTTCGTCCGACTCTTGAACACCTTGCCTTTCTCTTCCAAGAAACACTCTTTAAACGGTGGTTGTTCAATACTCTAATGATAGCACTCCTTTCGACGGCGATCTCCCTTTTCTGTGGCCTCTTAGCAGGTTATGCCATTGCAAGGGTTCGCTTCCCATTGGCAGGACCTTTGGGAACCTGGATTTTCATCACCTATCTTGTGCCTCCGACACTCCTTTTCATACCATTGGGAGAGGTGGTTCGTGGCTTCCGTTTGGGGGATACCCCATGGGCCCTCATCCTCACCTACCCCACCTTTTTGATACCATTCTGCACCTGGCTTTTGATGGGGTACTTCAGGACGATTCCTAAAGAATTGGAGGAGTGCGCACAGATCGATGGAGCGAGTCGTTTACAGGCCATGGTGCGCATCGTATTCCCTTTGGCCATACCCGGAATTCTATCCGCTGGAATATTCGCTTTCACTCTATCGTGGAATGAATTTCTCTATGCCCTCATCTTCATCTCATCGGCTCAACAGAAAACCGTACCTGTGGGAGTGGTCAGCGAACTCGTTCGAGGTGACACATTCTTTTGGGGAGCCTTAATGGCAGGAGCACTGATGGGTTCAGTTCCTGTGGCATTCATCTATTCCTTTTTTGTTGAACACTATGTCAGTGCTCTTACCGGTGCGGTGAAGGGATAAGGGAAGATGCTTTCAGATTCGGAGGATAATATAAGATGGGCTGGACATTGATTCGTGGTGGATACCAATTTGCCCCTGAGGATCTGGGGATACAGGATCTTTTAATCATCGATGGTCGTATCGCAGCCATCGGGCGTGATTTGCCTCAACTCGACCAAGCCTATCCCGTGGAAATTGATGATGCCCAAGACAGGATTGTTCTTCCTGGGTTGATTGACTCTCATCTCCATATCATTGGAGCGAGTGGATTGAAAGGCCCGGCCACACGAACGACGGATTTACAGATCTCTCGGATTACAAAGGTGGGAGTGACGACAGTGATCTCTCCTCTTGGTGCGGATAGTCTGAGCCGAACCATCCCCAACCTCCTTGCTCGAGCTATGCAAATGGAGGGAGAAGGGGTGACTGCCTATTGCTATACAGGAGGATGGAGAAAACCTATTCCCACATTGACAGGTGACCCTCTGACAGATGTGACTTACATTGATCGAATCTTAGGTATTAAAGTGGCCATCGCAGAATCGAAGGCGCCCTATCTTTCTGTGGAGGAATTGAGCCTTTTGGCTCATGCGGCTATTATCGGTGGAAAATTATCTGGGAAAAGAACGGTTCTTTATGCCCATGTTGGAGATCGTGATGAAGGCCTTCGTTCATTAGAGGAGGTAGTGGTTCGCACAGGATTACCTATAAATCAATTTGTTGCGACCCATGTGAACAGAAATCCAAATCTTTGGGAACAAGCCATTCATTATGCCAGATCAGGTGGAAGGATTGATATTACAACTATGCAGAAACCGGAGAACGGTTATCCAAAAGCAATTGATGCCGATAGAGCGATTTTAGATGCATTGGAAAAAGACGTGCCCGTTTCCCGGATCACGATGAGTTCAGATGGCGGTGCAGCTTATCCGAGGCCAAGTTCAAACAGAGGGAGAGGGGAGTTCTATATGGCTGGTCCGGATTCGATCTTGGAGACAGTTCGGGAACTGGTGAAGGCCGGCCTTTCCTGGGGCCAAGCGGTCGGTTTTGTAACGAGGCATCCAGCAGATTTATTGGGCCTGGGGAGGAAGGGTCGGTTGGAGACAGGATCGGATGCCGACATTGTGATCCTTACGAGATCTGGTGATGTTGACAGAGTCTATTGTCGAGGAAGGCTGATGGTGAAGGACGGGAAGCCCATCGTTCGAGAATTATTTGAAGAGGGAGCTTAATCCATGGGGGTTTATCAGATTGCAGTACTGCCCGGCGATGGAGTTGGACCAGAGGTGATGAGGGAGGCACTGAAGGTCCTCAGGGCTATTGAAGGGATGTCTCCTGATTTGAGATTCCATTGCCAAGAATATTCAACAGGGGCTCTATGCTATCAGCAGACTGGAAGCGATCTTCCAGTGGAGACATTCGAAGCCTGCAAAAGGTCGGATGCCATCCTATTCGGGTCAGCAGGATTGCCAGATGTCCGATTCCTTGATGGGACGGAGATCGCTCCACAACTCACCCTCCGTTTCGCATTAGATCTTTATGCGGGGCTTCGACCCATAAAAAGGTATGCCGGTGTTCCAGCTGTCTTAGCAGGGAATCCTCCCATCGACTATGTCATCCTCCGTGAAAATACGGAAGGATTGTATGCCTCTCGGGGTGGGGGTGTCCGAATTGGCAACGAGTTGGCCATCGACAATATGGTGATCACGCGTAGAGGGACGGAGAGGATCATCCGATACGCCTTTAGGCTCGCTAGGGAGAGGAATGGGGCACCGGCAGATGGGAAGAGGCGGGTCACCTGTGTGGATAAAGCCAACGTCCTAAGGAGCATGGCCTTTTTCAGAGAGGTCTTCGATCATGTGGCCACTGAATTTCAGGACATCGTCTCTGAGCATGTTTATGTGGATGCCATGGCTCTCTATATGGTGCAACGACCTCAACGGATTGATGTTGTCGTGATGGAAAATATGTTTGGAGACATCCTCTCCGACCTTGCGGCCGGAACTGTAGGAGGCATGGGATTGGCACCCTCAGCAGATGTAGGGGATAACTACGGACTCTTTCAACCTTCTCACGGGAGTGCACCCGACATCGCAGGTAAAGGGATTGCAAACCCAGTCGCTCAGATTCTCTCTGTAGCGATGATGCTCGATTGGCTCGGAGACCAGAAATCGGATGCAGATGCGAAGATGGGAGCGAAAGCCATTGAGGGTGCAACAGCTAAGGTACTGAGGAATCCCCAATATCATACAGCCGATCTGGGTGGGAAGGCGTCGACGGCAATGGTCGGAGATGCTGTGGCCAATGAAGCGAAAGGCTCTCATTGAAACTTATCACCAAAGGAGGAACATTTGAAGAAATTAGGAACCAAACATGAAAATCTCGATTTAAAAGTTTATAAAAGGTTGAAATCCATGATCCTTGAGCAGAAGCTCCTGCCAGGTGCTAAGGTTTACCAGGAAAAGCTTGCCAATGAGTTGGGGATTAGCCGAACCCCTTTGGTCAACGCCCTCAAAAAACTGGAGCAGGAGAAACTGATCACGGCCATCCCTCGAAGGGGTTTTTATGTACGACGTTTTTCAAGGGAAGAGATGATTCACATCTTTGAACTCCGTGAGGTGTTAGAGGGATTGGCAGCGAGAAGGGCCTCCCTATACAGTTCCGATAGTCAGATCAAAAGGCTCAAAAATTTCTTCAAGGGGCTGAAGATCTCAGATGATCCGGAGGATTTAAAAAAGTATGCCGAAGAGGATCGAAAGTTTCACCATTTTCTGATGGAGATGGGAGGGAACGATTTCTTATCGAGTAGTTTGGGAACCTATAACATCCTCACCTTCAGTTATCAGGGGGGTTTTCAAGCAGGATTGGTGAGACCTCCAAAGGAGACCATAAACGAACACTCAGCCACCATTGAAGCGATCAGCCGAAGGGATCCGGTCAAGTCCGAGGAATTAGCTCGTTTACATCTAAAGATCTCTATCGAAAAATTGAAGAAGGATTTAGACAAGGAGAGACGGGATGATGAAGGTTAAGCAGGCCATCATTACAGGGTTTATGGGGAAATTGAAAGACCGTTTCTGTGAGTATCATGAGGCGAAGACGCCCGAGGAAAAGATTGCCGCCGTAGCCAGGGTCAAGGGAGCGAAAGGGATCGAGATCGTATATCCCTATGAGCTGGAAGACCTCAACGGGATAAAAAAGACACTGATAAAATATCATCTTGGTGTGGCAGCCATCAATGTCAACATCAAAGGCGAACCCGAATTTGTAAAAGGTTCCTCCAGTGTCAACTCGAAGAAGTTAAGGGAGAAAGCCGTCCAGTTCATCTGTGAGGGA